>Ga0182744_1000031_pt1 | contig 181385 bp, 209 predicted proteins | sample eDN3rd30CKraftMG_FD_128525 | JGI IMG/M metagenome (GOLD analysis project Ga0182744, IMG submission 128525) | Enriched Miracle-Growth compost microbial communities from Emeryville, California, USA - eDNA 3rd pass 30_C Kraft MG (version 2) (version 2) ... | reverse complement strand
GCAGGGCCGCCTGCAGAAGGGCGCGCCTGCCGACCTGATCCGGTTCGATCCCGAAGAACCTTTCGTGGTCGATCCCGCGCGTCTGCAATCGCGCTCAAAGAATACACCGTTCGACGAGGCCCGCATGGAAGGCGTCGTCAAGCTGGCCATGGTCGCCGGCGCTGTCATCTGAGCCTGTTTCGCCAATAGTTTCGTTCCGGGTCAAAGCAGGTTAATCTCGCGACCTAGTCACGCTTTCGAACGAGTTCAACGCGCCATGTTGTTTTCCGATCTTCCGCACAATCTGGTCGCGCTCGTCATCGGCTATCTGCTCGGCTCGATTCCGTTCGGCCTGCTGCTGACGCGCATGGCGGGCACGGAAGATCTGCGTTCGATCGGCTCCGGCAATATCGGCGCGACCAATGTGCTGCGCACCGGCCACAAGGGCCTGGCGGCAGGGACCCTGGTGCTCGATGCGCTGAAGGGCACGGCAGCGGTTCTCATCGGCGCGCAGTTCGGTGAATACACGGCGATCATTGCCGGCCTTGGCGCCTTTCTCGGCCATCTCTATCCGGTCTGGCTCGGGTTCAAGGGCGGCAAGGGCGTCGCGACATTTCTGGGCTGCGCCATCGGTCTTGCATGGCCCGGTGCGCTCGTGTTTGCCGTCGTCTGGCTTGGCGTCGCTTTCACCACGCGCTATTCCTCCGCCGCTGCGCTGGCGGCGAGCGCGGCTACGCCGATCGCGCTTTGGGCGATGGGGCAGCCCGCGCCGGCGGAACTGTTCGTCGCGCTTGCCGTACTGCTGTGGTTCAAGCACTGGCCGAATATCTCGCGGCTGATGGACGGCACGGAAACTAAAATCGGCGCCAAGTCGTGAACGGCACGCGCGGGGAAGGACACATCAGTCTTTCGCACGCGCAACGCCTGGACTGGCTGCAACTGACCCGCAGCGAGAACATCGGGCCACGGTCGTTTCACGCGCTCGTCAATCGCTTCGGGGGCGCCGGTGGCGCGCTGGCGGCTCTGCCGAAATTCGCGGATCAGAAGATCAGCGGGCGGCCATTCCGCATCGCTTCGCGCGATGATTGCGAACGCGAGCTCGCGGCTCTCGACAAGCTTGGCGGACGTTTCATCGCCGTGGGAGAGGCCGATTATCCGGCCGCGTTGCGCGCCGTCGATGGCCCGCCGCCGTTGATCGCCATGCGCGGTGATGTGCGGGTGCTGGCGCGTCCGATGGTGGCGATCGTCGGATCGCGTAACGCTTCCGGGACCGGCCTCGTCTTTACAGAGAAGCTGGCGCGCGGATTGGCGGAGGCGGGATTTATCGTCGTGTCCGGCCTCGCCCGCGGCATCGACCAAAGCGCGCACCGCGCGAGCTTGCAGGGCGGCACCATTGCCGTTCTCGCCGGCGGGTTGAGCCGGATTTATCCGGCTGAGCATGTGCCGCTCGCCAATGATATTTGTGCGCATGGTGCGCTTATCTCCGAAATGCCGCTGGGTTGGGAGCCGCGCGGCCGTGATTTTCCGCGCCGCAATCGTCTTGTCTCCGGGCTCGCGCTGGGCACGGTGGTGATCGAGGCGGCGCGCCGCTCGGGCTCGCTGATCACGGCGCGCTTCGCCAACGAGCAGGGCAGGGAAGTCTTCGCCGTGCCAGGCTCGCCGCTCGATCCGCGCGCCGAAGGCGCCAACGATCTGCTGCGCCAGGGCGCGACGCTTTGCACGGGCAGCGAGGATGTCATCGAAGCGCTTGCGCCGCTGGTCGCCTCGGGCGTCACCCGGCGCGGAGGACTGTTTGACGAGGCGATCGCCGGCCCGGGCGATGACAGGCTGTGGGACGATGTCGAGCTTGAGGATCAATCGGCATCTGGACCCAAGGCGAATGGACCGGCGACGCCGTCACTTGCACCGCCGCGTCGCGACACGCCATCCGGCGCTACAAATCTTGTCGAACGTGTCCAGGAGCTATTGGGACCTTCGCCCGTCACGATCGACGATCTGGTGCGCGCGACCGGATATTCCGCCGCCGAGATCCAGGCAGCGATCATGGAACTGGATATTCTCGGACAGATCGGCCGCCACGGCGGCAACCGGGTTTCGCTGCTGCAGAGTTGACCCTTCTCCCGTAAACGGGAGAAGGATTCAAATGATCTTACGTTGACAGCGGCGGCATGCGGGCCGACGATGCCCAAGCAGAAGCAGTGCCCAGGAAGGCATGCTCGTATGGGAGGAGAATTGATGCGGCAGAGCATCTTGCGCGTGGCCGGGCGGCGGGTTTTCGGCTTCGGCCTGGCGTCCTTGTTGTGTGCGGGGCTGGCAGGACCGGGCCATGCGCTCGACCAGGTCAACGCGGCGGCGTCCGGCACCAGCAGCGACGTCGGCAGTTTCATCGCTATGAAGAAAGGCTTTTTCCGCGACGAAGGCCTTGACGTGAAGCAAACCGTCTTCGATTCCGGCATCAAGATGATCGCGCCACTCGGCACCGGCGATCTCGACGTGGCGGTCGGTTCGGCGACGGCCGCTCTTTACAATGCGGTGGCGCGCGGCATCGGCGTGAAGATCGTCGCCAGCAACAGCAACGCCCCCGCGGGCTACGGCCACAATGTGCTCATCATACGCAAGGAACTGGTCGACAGCGGGCGCTACAAGAAACCGCTCGACATCAAGGGGCTGAAGGTCGCCATGCCGTCGCAGGGCTCCAGCGCTACGGCGATGATGAACTCCTACCTGACCATGATCGGCCTGAAGTTCAAGGATATCGAGCCGGTCTATCTGTCCTATCCAAATCAGGTCGCGATGCTGGGCAATGGCGGCATCGATCTGGGGCTCACGGCTGAACCGCAGGCGTCGCAGGCGGTGAAGAACAGCGGCGCCATCCGCATCACGTCCGACGATATCATGGAGCCCAACCACGAGGCTTCGGTGCTAATCTTCGGCGACACGTTCATCAAGAAGCGGCCTGACGTCGCGCAACGTTTCATGAAGGCCTACCTGCGCGGCCAGCGCTTCTACAATGATGCGCTCAAGGACGGACATCTCGCCGGTCCCACTGCGGACGAGGTCATCGCTATCCTGACGGAGATGACCGCGATCAAGGATCCGCAGGTCTATCGCAGCATCGCTCCGCAGGGCGCCGAACCCAATGGCACGCTGAACATCCCGAGCCTGAAGGTGGACCTCGCATTCTACCGCGAGGAAGGCTGGATCGAGGGAAACGTCACGGTCGAACAGGCCGTGGACAGCAGTTTCGCGCAGAAGGCGGAGAAGGAACTGGGTCCGTATAGTCCGAAGAAATGAGGAGCGGGCGGTACGGTTGTAGAAGCGCGGGATTTGAGCGGTGCCGTTCATATGCGGTTCAGCTCGCCCGCGCTAGTATGGGCTCCAAAGGTGGTGGGCCGTCTTGCGGCTGCGCCGAAAGGGTGTGTGCCATGGGTAACTTCGCAATCAAAAAGGTTTTACCGGTTGTGGCGGGCGTTGCGCTGGCTGTGGCCAGCGTCGCCGAAAGTGTCGCCATGCCGATTGATGTCGCGCCGCGCAGCGAAGCCGTTGACGCGGGCTCGGTTGTCGACGTGAGATACGTGCCGAAGCGCCGTGTTGTTCGCCGCGCGCCGCGCCGCGGTAGTGGCAATGCAGCGGCTGCCGCAGCCTTCGGCGCCATGGCTCTGGGGATCGGCGCTGCCATCGCGTCCAGCCAGCGCAATGATTATTACGGCTATGGCTATCCGGGCTATGGATATGGCTATGGCTACGCGCCGGTCTATGGCGGGTACGGCTACGGCGGCGGCTACTACCGGCCGCGCTATTATGCGCCGCGCTACTACGGCCGGCCGTTCTACCGGGGCTTCCGTTAAGTCTTAGAAAATCCGCGGCGAAGAGTTTCTATCAATAAACCAGACGCGTCGCGGATCATCGCTCAGTCATCCTGCTCTGGCGTCAGCCGGTCGAGGCGGTCGAGGACGCCTTGCAGGATATAGGCGGCAGCCATGCGGTCGACGACTTCGGCGCGCTTGGCGCGTGAGGCGTTCTGTTCGATCAATTGACGCGTCACCGCAGCCGTCGACAGGCGCTCGTCCTGAAGCACGAAAGGTCTTGAATCGAGGGCGGCGAAGCTGCGCACGAAGGCGCGTGTCGCCTGTGCGCGCGGGCCTTCGCTGCCATCCATGTTGAGCGGCAGGCCGATGACGAAGGCCACGATCTCATAAGTCTTCGCCAGCGCCAGCATATGGGCCGCGTCCTTGCTGAATTTGGTGCGCTGGATCGTCTCCAGCGGCGTCGCGATACGGCGCTCCACGTCGGAAATAGCGAGCCCTATGGTCTTGGTGCCGAGATCAATTCCCATCAGCCGCGCGCGCGGCTGCAGGCGTGGCATCAGCGTTTCCGCGGTGAGGATTTCAACGGCCATGCAGCCGCGTTAGCACGCTTCGACCCGGCCTGTCATGCGATACAGAATTTGCGGGCGGAACCTTGACCCCGGCTGCAAAACGGAACCACACTCCCGCCGAAAAAATACAGTGGTGGGGAACCGCCCGCTGACAACCCGCCGGGGAGGCGACACCTATGGAATTCGGTCTGTTCTCGAATGATCGCCGTCCCGAGCGCACGCTTGGCGAGGCCTGGGACGAAGACATCTTCGAAGTCGTCACCGCCGACAAGCTCGGTTTCGTCGAAGCCTGGCTGAGCGAACACCAGACGCCGGCCGAGCTCATCATCGCCAAGGCGGCGGCGTTGACGAAGAACATCCGCATGGGATCGGGCGTGCGACCGCTCGGTTATTATCATCCGATCCAGATCGCGCTCGAGGCCAACGCCACCGATCAGTTGACCAAAGGCCGCTACATGCTGGGCATCGGCCACGGTTTCCATGGCCGCCAGATGGAATGGCGCGGCCGCGACCCCAAAGACACCCGCGCCATGGTCGAGACCTCGATCGAACTGATCCTGAAATTGTGGAATTCGAAGGAGCCGGTCGATTTCGACGGGCCGTACTGGACCGGCAAGCAGATGATCCTGCAATGCCCGCCGGTGCAGCAGCCGCACCCGCCGGTCGCCATCGCCTGCATCAACACGCTGGGATCGGTGCAGCTTGCCGGTCGCCTCAACCTGATCGTGTTGACCGGTGACTTCATCCCCGTGGCCCGGCTGCGTCTGTTCGGCGATACGCTGGTTGAGACGCAGAAGCAGTTCGGTCACATGCCGACCCGCAAGATGCTTCACTGCACCCGCGTCGTCTATGTGGCCGAAACCGACAAGCAGGCACGCGACGACATGCGTGAGTCCTATGAAAAGACGATCGCCTGGGAGATCGAAAATACGCCGCATCACCAGGCCGAGCGCATCCCGCCGGGTGGCACCCTCAACGACATCACCTTCGACTACCTGGTCGATACCGGCAATATTTTCGTCGGTTCGGCGCAGACGGTGCAGAAGCGCATCGAGGAGTTTTACGAGGCGAGCGGCGGCTTCGGCACCCTGCTGTTCCACGCCGGCCGCGATTACGCCACCCGCGAGAAGCGCGTCCAGTCGATGACCCGGTTCATGGAACAGGTCGCGCCGAAGCTGCGGCATCTTGATCCGGACAAGGATCGGCCGGCCTCCGCCGCTGCTGAATAACGTTTACCGGAGTGATGACATGTCGAACCGTTTGCCAGCGCGCGCGCTGATCGAGACGCTCGGGCGCAGTACGGGGCAGGAGGTCTTGAAGGGATCGCAGCAACTGCTGGCGCCATTGCATGAACAGAATTGGCACGGGCAGGAGCCGTATGAAGGCGTCAGCATTTCCCGCGACGTCACCTATGGCTCCGACGAACGCCACCGGCTCGACATTTACGCGCCATCGCAGGGCGCATCGGGGCGGCCGGTGCTGATGTTCGTTCATGGCGGCGGTTTTCTGCGCGGCGACAAGAAGACGCCGGGGCTGCCGTTCTTCGAGAACATCGGCGTGTGGGCGGCGCGCAACGGCATGGTTGGCGTCAACATCACCTATCGCCGCCTGCCGCAGCATCGCCATCCCACCGGCATCGAGGATGTGGCGGCGGCGATCGCCTGGGTGAAGGCGCATATCGGCGATCATGGCGGCGATGGCGCGCGCATCCTGCTCTACGGCAGCTCGGCCGGGGCGGCGCTGATCGCCAGCTATGTGGCGAGCCCGTCGGTCCATGCTGCTGGCGGGCCGGGTATCGCCGGCCTGATCGTCAGTTCGGGCTATTACGATTTCGCGGCGATGGGCGGTCACGAGACCATCGTTCCGTATTTCGGCGAGGGCGCGGATCGGTTTTCCTCGCTCGAGGGCGTGGTGGCTTCGGGCGTGCCGGTGGTGGTCACGGTCGGCGAGTTCGAGCAGCGGAAGTACCAGGAGCAGGCGCTGCTGCTCGCCACCGCGCTGTTCAGGCGCAATGGCGAAATGCCGAAGTTCATCATCCATGCGGGCCACAATCACTACACCAGCGTGATGGGCATGGGGCTCGACGGCAACGACCCTGTCCTTGCGGCGATCAAGCTGCTGGCAGGCGGGTAAAGCCGGAATCTGCCTCGATTCGGTCAAAAGAGGCGGAATTCGCGCCGAAATTTGCGCGCGTGCCCGGGCGGATGCTATAGGCCGCCTGTCTCAACCCCAAGTTGGCTTCAAGAGGATTTCATGTCGGTCGATCACGCGACCGTTCGGCGTATTGCGCATCTGGCGCGGATCGCCGTCACGGACGACGAGGTTCCCCATCTCGCGGGCGAACTCAATGCGCTTTTGTCTTTCGTCGCGGAACTCGACCAGGTCGATGTTGACGGCGTCGAGCCGATGACGTCCGTCATTCCGATGAAAATGAACATGCGCGCCGATGTGGTGACCGACCAGGCCGGCGCCGACGCCATCGTCGCCAACGCGCCGGTCCGCGAGGACCATTTCTTTGTCGTGCCGAAGGTTGTCGAATGACCGCGCTGACCGATCTGACATTGGCGCAGGCGCGGGACAGCCTGACTGCAAAAGAGATATCCGCAACCGAATTGACCAAGGCCCATATCGAGGCGGTCGAAAGGGCGCGGGCGCTGAACGCCTTCGTGGCGGAGACGCCGGACAAGGCGCTCGCCATGGCCAAGGCCGCCGATGCGCGGCTGGCGAATGGAACCGCCGGTCCGCTGGAGGGCATCCCGCTCGGCGTGAAGGATCTCTATGCCACCGAGGGCGTCCATACGCAGGCGGCGAGCCATATCCTCGATGGTTTCAAGCCGCGCTATGAATCGACCGTGACGTCGCAGCTCTGGCGCGATGGCGCGGTCATGCTCGGCAAGCTCAACATGGACGAGTTCGCCATGGGCTCGTCGAACGAGACGTCGTTCTACGGCCCGGTCGCCTCGCCCTGGCTGCCGCCGGAGTGGACGCGTGAGAAAGGGCGTACGGCGCTTGCCGGCGACAAGCAGGGCCTGCTCGTGCCCGGCGGGTCGTCGGGCGGTTCGGCGTCCGCCGTCGCCGCGCGTCTCTGCCTTGGCGCCACAGCGTCGGACACCGGCGGCTCGATCCGCCAGCCCGCCGCCTTCACCGGCACGGTCGGCATCAAGCCGACCTATGGTCGCTGCTCGCGCTGGGGCATGGTGGCCTTCGCCTCGTCGCTCGACCAGGCAGGACCCATCGCGCGCAGCGTGCGCGACTGCGCCATCCTGCTGCGCTCCATGGCGGGCCATGATCCCAAGGACACGACCAGCGTCGACGTCGCGGTGCCCGATTACGAAGCCGCGATCGGCGCGTCGGTGCGCGGCAAGCGGATCGGCATTCCCAGGGAATACCGGATCGACGGCATGCCCGCCGAGATCGAAGAGCTGTGGACGAAGGGCATCGCCTGGCTGAAGGACGCGGGCGCGCAGATCGTCGAGATCAGCCTGCCGCATACGCGCTACGCCCTGCCGGCCTATTACATCGTCGCGCCGGCCGAGGCCTCGTCCAATCTGGCGCGTTACGACGGCGTGCGCTACGGCCTGCGCGTGCCCGGTAAGGACATTGCCAGCATGTACGAGAACACGCGTGCCGAGGGCTTCGGCAAGGAAGTGCGGCGGCGCGTCATGATCGGCACCTATGTTCTGTCCGCCGGCTATTACGATGCCTATTACGTGCGGGCGCAAAAGGTGCGGACCCTCATCAAGCGCGACTTCGAAACCGTGTTTGCTGACGGCGTCGACGCCATCCTGACGCCGGCGACGCCGTCGGCCGCCTTCGGCATCGGCGCGAAGACCAATGCCGATCCGATCGAGATGTATCTCAACGACGTCTTCACCGTGACCGTCAACATGGCGGGGCTGCCGGGCATTGCGGTTCCCGGCGGGCTGTCGCCCGATGGCCTGCCGCTGGGGCTGCAATTGATCGGCAAGCCGTTCGAGGAGCAGACGCTGTTCTCGCTGGCCGAGGTCATCGAGCAGGCGGCCGGACGGATCACATTGCCTGAGCCATGGTGGGCGTGAGCGCACCGGCTTCCCCGATCAGGTCACAATGCAAGCGCATGGTCTCATCTCAGAGACAAAGCCAACGACAGTAGGGCATAGACAGATGAGCGCACCGGCAGCGGCCGCCCAGAAGCGGCAATCCAAACTTATCAAGGGCGCGACAGGCGATTGGGAAATCGTCGTCGGCATGGAAATCCATGCGCAGGTGAATTCGGAAGCCAAGCTTTTCTCCGGCGCCTCGACGCAGTTCGGTGCCAGCGAGAACGAGCACGTGTCGCTCGTCGATGCGGCCATGCCGGGCATGCTGCCGGTCATCAACGAGGAGTGCGTCAAGCAGGCGGTGCGCTCGGGGCTTGGCCTCAAGGCGCAGATCAACCTGCGCTCGGTGTTCGACCGCAAGAACTACTTCTATCCCGATCTGCCGCAGGGCTATCAGATCAGCCAGTACAAGAGCCCGATCGTCGGCGAGGGCGAAGTCATCGTCGACGTATCGCCGACGGAGCAGGTGCGGATCGGCATCGAGCGGCTTCACCTGGAGCAGGACGCGGGCAAGTCGGTTCACGATCAGTCGCCGAACATGAGCCTCGTCGATCTCAACCGCGCCGGCGTGGCGTTGATGGAGATTGTCTCAAAACCGGACATCCGCTCCGCCGACGAAGCGCGCGCCTATGTCTCAAAGGTCCGCACCATCCTGCGCTATCTGGGCACGTGCGACGGCGACATGGAGAAGGGCAACCTGCGCGCCGACGTCAACGTCTCGGTGCGCCGGCCGGGCGAACCGCTCGGCACGCGCTGCGAGATCAAGAACGTCAATTCGATCCGTTTCATCGGCCAGGCGGTCGATACGGAAGCGCGCCGGCAGATCGCGATCATCGAAGACGGCGGCGCGATCGACCAGGAGACGCGGCTTTTCGATCCGGCGCGCGGCGAGACGCGTTCCATGCGTTCGAAGGAAGAAGCGCATGACTATCGCTACTTTCCCGACCCCGATCTGCTGCCGCTTGAGTTCGACCAGGCCTTCGTAGACGCGCTGGCGGCGGGCCTGCCGGAGCTACCGGATGCGAAGGTCGCGCGCTTCATGAGCGCCTATGGTTTGCAGGCTTATGACGCCAACGTGCTGGCAAGCGAGCGCGAGTCCGCCGACTATTTCGAAGCCGTGGCACGCGGCCGCGACGCCAAGTCGGCGGCCAACTGGGTGATCAACGAACTGTTCGGGCGCCTGAACAAGGAAGGCATCGACATTGCCGCCTCGCCGGTGTCGGCCGCGCAACTGGGCGCCATCCTCGATCTCATCGACGCCTCGACGATCTCGGGAAAGATTGCCAAGGATCTGTTCGAGGTCGTCTGGAAGGATGGTGGTGACCCGCATGCCATCGTCGAGGCGCGCGGCATGAAACAGGTGACCGACACCGGCGCCATCGAGGCGGTGATCGATGCGATCATCGCCGCCAACCCGGACAAGGTTGCGCAGGCTCAGGCGAAGCCAACCATGCTCGGCTGGTTCGTCGGACAGGCGATGAAGCAGAGCGGCGGTAAAGCCAATCCGCAAACTTTGAACGAACTCTTGAAGCGCAAATTAGGTCTCTGACGTCTCGAATCGGAGACCCCGATTCGGAGCGTTTGCGCGATTTGCTGTTCGAGTCGGCTTCAAAGCACCACTTTTTTTTCGTTTCCAAAAAAATATTTTTAGCGGTTTTGAAATTGCCAACTCGTGTTGTGTTCGTGCATCATGACCATCGACGCAAGTGATCGATAACGTCCTTAGTCGACCTCTTGCCGACGATCTCCGATCAGTGTTGCTCGACCCAAGCGAGTGTTCGTCGCGGCATCAGCAAGCTTGTTGTCTCGCCTGATGAGAGCGAGCCGCCGAGGCGGCATGCTCTTTCCGGTTTTACAGAAGAATCAATGAGTTTTATTCGAGCGCAAATCGAGTCGTGTTGCCTGACGCGATCGCTTGCGGTTGTCGGGACGGATGTTTGCATGGGCTTGAGTCAACATCGCCAGGCGGATGCAAACGTCGTGTCGTTAGTCAGTTAGCGGGAGTTGGCGCGAGACGTTCGCGCAGCAGGAATCGAAGCTCCGAGTCTGCTTTCCATGGGCGCGTTGAGCGCGTCCAACGATGCTCAAAGACCCCAATGTGCAAGCAGGTCACTTGCACAACTATTTAACCTCGTTACTTTATGTCTTGCCTGATGCCGACGAATAGGCTCGTCGGCCGTCAACTTAGAGGGGACCTCAGATGGCTAAGGCAGCTAAGCGTAAACCGGCCAAGAAGGCCGCGAAGAAGTCTGTGAAGAAGTCGACCGCGAAGAAGAAGGTTGCCAAGAAGAAGGTAGCCAAGAAGAAAGTGGCCAAGAAGAAGACTGCCAAGAAGTAAGGCCGCTTGCGGGGTAACGGCTTGCCGGTCCCCTACAGGCACTGAACCTCTTCAGTCTCTTTGAGACATTAGCGAAATGCTTTGGGCGGTCGCGACGCCCGGCTTAGGAGCCGGACCCAGGGACCCAACATTAGATTGTTTCGTTCAGGTCTCGCTTAAATCCTGTCCCCCGCGCGGCAACGTGTCGGGGGATTTTTCGTTGAGGGCAAGCCGGCAAAGACTGCCTGCCGGTTGAGCCTGGTCCAGCTGCCCTAGCGTTGGGCGGGGCCGCGCGAGCCGCAGTCGCGCGAGAATTCGCGCCAGCTCTTGCCTGACGCACTGCCATCCATCTTCATCTTCTGCCATTGGGCGCCGCAGCTCCTGATCGCTTCGCGATCGAGGAGAACGTCCGGTTGCGTGTCGTCTGTCGTGGGTGCGGCAGCGCCGGTGCTGCCGGCTGCGGGCTGGCTTTCGGCCGGCGATGAGGACTGGCTTCCGAACTCCGCCGGTCGGCGTGGTGGCAGGGGGGATGATTGCGGCAGGGGGGCACCGGCGCCTCGGGCGGCGGAGCCTTGCGCCGTGGGGGCCTGGGTCTTGGGGCCCTGGGTCTTGGAGCCCTGGGCTTTGGCCTCGCTGACGCGCAGGCATGGCAGCAGGCTTAATAGAGGGCCTGGCGCCAGACCTGCGGCCAGACAGAGGAGGAGCGTCGCCCCCGTCGCTCTGTAGGCTCGACACTGGCAGCTGTGTTCGCGGCTCATCACCATTTCAGGCCATATGAATGCGGCCTGTGCAAGGCCTGACAGCCGGCCTTGCACACCTCGCCTCAGACACGTCCTGCCGATATAGAGGCGATCCGAGGGCTTGACAGGGGCGCGTGATGCGCCCCCGTCCCTATCGCGAGCTCGTGTTCAGCGGACGTAGTTGCCGAGGCCGGGACGGAACTTCTTCTCGTCGAGGAACTGCTTGAGGGATTCCTCGCGTCCGCCTTCAGCGTCATTGAAGCGCAGGGCATCGGATTTGGCGGCAAGATAGTCGGCCGCCTGAGCCTCCGACATGCCGCGAACGGCGCGGATACCTTCCTTCGTGTAACGAACCGTCGCCGGGTTCTTGGCGGCGAGCTTGCGCGCCAGCTTCAGGGTCTCCTCACGCAGTTGCGCCGCCGGGACGGACGAGTTGACGAGGCCCATGCGCGCCGCCTCCTTGCCGGTGAAGGTGTCTCCGGTGATGGCGTAGAACATGGCGTCGCGCGAATTCATGGCGTTGACGACGTTCCAGCTCACGATGCCGCCGGGGATGATGCCCCAGTTGACTTCCGACAGACCGAAGGTCGCATCATCGGCCGCGATCGCAAGATCGCAGGCGATGAGCTGGGTGAAGCCGCCGCCGAAGCAATAGCCGTTGACCATGGCGATGGTCGCCTTGGGGAACTTGGACAGCCGCGTCCAGCGCCAGTTGTGGGAATTCTCGCCGGCGGCGAAACGTTGAGCGGGCTGGCTGTCGTTGGCGCGGAAGAACAGCCGCAGGTCCTGGCCGGCGCAGAAGGCATCGCCGGCGCCCGTCAGGATCAGCACCTTCACGTCCTTGTCGGTGGCGAGGTGATAGAGCGCGTCGCTGCAGTCGGCATGCAGTTGCGGGCTCATGGCGTTGCGCTTTTCCGGGCGGTTCATGATGAGCCATGTGACGCCGTCCGGATCTTTCTGGATCTTGATTGCTTCGTATTCGTAGCTGTCCTTGCTCATGACGTTCTCCCGATGTGTGCAGCCTCGAATGGACTGATGGCCAAGCATATTCATCATCAGTCTGCCTGACAACTTGCACGGTTACCGCACAATGGGGGTCGCTCCGCAGTGTCGTCGCGCTTCGATTCCGTCCTCGGTCGAACAGTCAGGCCCATGCACTTGCGCAACCTGCGGACGGGAGTACGATTGCCCAAAATCGCCGGTCGTATGCAACGCAACCGGCACGAAAAGGGAGTCGAGAATGCTCAGGCCGGATGAGAACGAGAAGTTGACGCGCGTGGGGCCGGGAACGCCGGCCGGCGAGATGCTGCGACGCTACTGGCAGCCCATTCTGCTGTCGCACGAACTGGCGGAACCCGATGGGGCGCCGCTGCGGGTGCGCGTGCTCGGCGAAGACCTCATCGCATTCCGCGACAGCAACGGCGATATCGGCGTGGTGGATGCGTTCTGCTCGCACCGGCGCGCGCCGCTGTTCTTCGGCCGCAACGAAGAGTGCGGGCTGCGCTGCGTCTATCATGGCTGGAAGTTCGACCGTCACGGCGATTGCGTCGACATGCCCTCGGAACCTGCCGGCACGCCGCTGCAGGCGCGCGTGAAGCTCACGGCCTATCCTGCCGTCGACAAGGGCGGGTTGGTCTGGACCTATATGGGCCCCAAGGACGCTGTGCCGCCGCCGCCGGACTATGAATGGATGCGCGCGCCCGCGACCCATTGCCATGTGTCCAAGACCTACGAGGATTGCAATTTCCTGCAGGCGCTCGAAGGCGGGCTCGACACGGCGCATTCGTCGTTTGCCCACAACAACGATATCAGCAACCGTTCGATGCCGCGCAGCCGCGATACGGCGCCGCGCCTCGATGTGGAGATCACCGACTACGGCTATCGCTATATCTCGACGCGGAAACAGGATGGACGGGAGGATTATGTCCGGGTCTATCAGTATGTGATGCCGGCCCAGCAGATGCGCGGCAATCTGATCAAGATCGAGGGCGGCAAGTCGAACAAGCCACGCTTCGACGGCCATATCTGGGTGCCGATCGATGACACCAGCACGCATGTCTACAATATGATGTATGGGTACGACGAAAACGTGCCGCTGGAGCCCGAGTTCGTGCTCGATCAGGAAACGCGCAACGGCCGCGGTCCGGAACATCATGTTCCCGGCACGTTCCGCCTGAAGCAGAATGCCAGCAACGATTATCTCATCGACAGGCAGGTGCAGAAGACGAAGACATTCACCGGCATCGAAGGCGTCAACACGCAGGACTATGCCTTGCAGGAAGGCATGGGGCCGATCACCGACCGTTCGAAGGAGTTTCTGGGCACGTCGGACAAGGCCATCGTCACCATGCGCCGGTTGATGATGCAGGCGATCGACACGGTCGCCGATGGCGGGATGCCGCCGGGCGTCGATCCCTCGACCCATAACGACATTCGTCCGCACGACGGTTATGTGCCGGCAGGCGGCGACTGGCGGGAGCATTTTGGGCTGGAACTCGCCGCCAAATGGTGATCAGCTTGCCTGACGTCAGGCAGGAGAACCGGCGGCTATGGAATTCAGGTGCGATCAGGTCGGCAGTCTCGTGCGGCCGCCGAAACTTCTCGATGCGCGCGATGACTACAAGGCCGGCAAGATCGATCTGGCGGCGCTGCGAGCCGTCGAGGACGAGGCTGTCCTCGACGCCCTGAACATGCAGAGCGCAGCCGGGATGGCCGTCTTCACCGATGGCGAGATGCGCCGTGATTCCTGGCAGACGGTGTTCAGCGAGGCGGTCGACGGATTCGAGGATACTTATCCGGTCCGCGAAATGACCACGCCCGACGGCACGCGCCTCAGCCTGCGCATGCACACCAAGGCGATCCGCGGCAAGCTGGAGCAGAAGCGCCGGCTGGCGCAGACCGATGCTGATTTTCTGAAAGCCCATTCTCCAGGCCCCTACAAGATCACCATGCCGAGCCCGGCGATGATCGCGCGGGCGAGTTTCCGCAAGGGCGTGACGGACAAGGTCTACCCTGACAGCGGAGAGCTTCGCCGCGACATCGGCGAGATCGTCAAGGGCGAGATGCTGGCGCTGGCAGGCGAGGGCGCCGCCTATCTCCAGCTCGACGAAGGCTTCACCATCTATGCCGATCCGGTCCGCATGGCTGCCCTGGGCGAGGAGGGGCTCGATGCGGAGCAGGCGCTGGAAGAAGATATCGAGGCGGAAAACGCCTGCTACGATGCGGTGCGACGGCCCGGTCTGACGCTTGCGATGCATCTATGCCGCGGCAGCCGCTCCGGCTTCCTGCGTGGGCGCGGCGGCTATGACTGGCTGGCCGAACGCCTGTTCGACCGGTTGCATGTCGATCGCTATCTGCTCGAATACGACAGCGACAGGGTTGGCGGCTTCGAGCCGCTGCGGCATGTGCCGAAAGGCAAGGTCGCGGTTCTCGGCCTGGTGAGCAGCACCGATGCGAAGCTTGAAAGCCGCGACGACCTGCTGCGCCGCATCGAGGCGGCGAGCAAATTCTGTTCGATCGATCAACTGGCGATCAGCAGCCAGTGCGGCTTCCAGGGGGCGGCCACCCGCGACGGTGCGCATATGACGATCGATCAACAACGGCGCAAGCTGGATATGATCGGCAGCGTGGCCCACGAAGTTTGGGGTTAGCCTGAACGGGTTCACACCAGGGGAGGGGATCATGCGGTCACGAATGCTTTCGCTGCTGGCGGCTTGGGCCGTCGTGACGTCCGGACTGATGCAGGTGTCGCCCGCACGGGCTGCCTATCCCGACCATCCGATCAAGGTCATCTGCGCTTATGCGGCGGGCGGCGGCGGCGATCTGATGGTGCGCTATTATGCCCGCGCCTTGCAGGAACTCGCCGGACAATCCGTCATCGTCGAGAACAAGGTCGGCGCCAACGGGCACATCGGCAATCAGGCTGTCATGGACGCCAAGCCTGACGGGTATACGATGATTATCACCGGAGCGTCCGCTTATGTCGGCAATCCGCTCCTGATGCAGGGCATCGATTACGATCCGGCGACGGCGCTGAAGCCGGTTGCGACGGTCAACGAACTCGGTCTGGCGCTCGTCGTCAGTCCCAAGCTCGACATCCGCTCGGTCGCCGATCTCACCGCCTTCATCAAGAGCAAGAACGGCTTGGCGCGGTATGGCGTACAGACGTCGAGTGCATTGGTGGCGACCAATCTCTACCTCCAGACGATCGGCGCGCAGGCCACCCGCGTCAACTACAAGAGCGCCGGCGATGCGGCGGCCGATACGACGGCGGGACTGATCGACTTCTTCTTCCCGGACATCACGCTTGCCATGGCGCAGGCGTCACAGGGGCGCGTGCGCATGCTGGCGTCGTCGACCGCCAAGCGGGTTTCGGTTGCGCCCGATCTGCCGAGCATGCAGGAAGCCGGTGTGCCTGGCTTCGCCTATTCGGTGGTCTGGGGCGCCTGGTTTCCCAAGGGCACGCCGGACGTCATCGTCACCCGGATGCACGGCTGGCTCAACGAGATCGTCAAGCGGCCGGAAACCAATAAATTCGTCTTCGACGTGGGCGCCGAAGCTAGATTGTCGGAAACGCCAGCCGACATGGCGGTGATGATCAGCGGCGAATATGAAAAGTGGCGCAAGATCGTCGAGGCGGCGAAAATCAGCAAGGAGTAGGGCTGGCCTCTTACGGTCTCTCGAGCTTCCTTTGGGGCAGATAGTATTCCTTCATCTCGGCCTCGATAACCTTGCAGATATCGACGATCATCTCTTTGAGCCATCGTTGGGCGATATCCATTTTTTGTTTGCTTTGGAAAACAAGATCGACATCGGCGTCGGGCAGCGCGAAGTCCATGTCGGCCAGCTTGACCTGGAACGTTGCCTCGAACAATTGACCAAGACGGGTCGGCACGATGGCGACAAGATCGGACCGGGCCACGACCAGGGGGAGAGAAAGCAGGTCGGGGCATGTGATGGCATAGGTGAGGGGCGGATGCCTGAGGTTCGCCTCGTAAGGAGCGAAGATCGGCACGTTCACCCTGCGGCATGTCGCGAGCAACGCAGGGGTGATCACCTCGTTGGCCAGGGCGTGGGCACGGCTCAGGATAATCGAGAAACCGCTGTCGAAGAGGGGCTCGCGCGTGAAATCGTCCCTGATCGTTGAAGATACGCCGACCGCGAAATCGATCTCGCGCGCTGCCATGAGCCGTTGCGCCGTGTCGATGTCCATTTGCTCCGGGATGATCTGGACATGCGGCGCTTCAACGGACAATCGCTCCGTCAGCGCCGGCAACAGATAGAAGCCGCTGTAGTTGATGAGGCCGATGCGGAAGCTGCGCCGGAGCTCCGCGGGATCGAATTTCGAATAGAAGGTGCTCTTGAGCAAGTCCAGCGCGGTCTCGATGGACGGCGCGATCTCAAGCGCGCGTGCCGTGGGCACCATCCGGTTGCTGACACGCTGGAAAAGCGGATCGTCGTAATGCTGGCGCAGCCGCGCCAGCGCGTGGCTGACGGCGGGCTGAGTAAGGCCAAGTTGATCGGCCGCGCCCGACACCGTCCTGTGGACCAGAAGCGCGCTGAAAACCGGCATGAGGTTGAGATCGACCGCCCTTATATGCATGAAATTTATTCTATTGATGATGATTATGAATTTCAACGCCTCCGGAGCGCCGAGTAGGTTCTTTCCGAACACTGCCAATGGGGGGAACCTGCGATGTCCGTTCTGCGTGAGCAATGAAAGTCCTGATCACTGGAGGCATGGGAGTCATAGGGGCGGAAGCGACGCGCAAATTCGTGCTCGAAGGGCATCGGCCGGTCATTTTCGCGCGTCATCGCGATGAAAGCCTTTTGACGGACGTCATCGATCGCATCGACATCGAACTCGGCGACGTCATGGACATGCCGCGCCTGCTGCAGGTCATGAAGAAGCATCGGGTCACGCACATCGTGCATATCGCCGCCTTCGTGGGAGCCGTCTCCGCTGCCAATCCGGCGCTGTCGATCCAGGTCAACGTCATGGGGATGGTGAACGTCCTGGAGGCGGCACGCGCCTTCGACATCAGCAAGGTGGTCTACACCAGCGCCAAAGGCATCTACGGGCCGATCGAGGGTGTGTACGGACACCCGACCTATCAGCCGATCCCGGAGGACATGCCGAAATATCCGAAGCGGATTTACGACTCGGCGAAACTGATGGGAGAACAGACCGGCGTCTACTACGCCGATAATTTCGGCCTGGATGTCGTCGTCCTGCGCTTCGCGACCACTTACGGGCCCGGCAAGACGGCCCGCCATGGCAACATGGGCATCACCAGCCAGATCGTCGAAGCGCCGTTCCTGGGCAAGCCGTTCATCCACCCGCAAGGCGCAGACCAGAAAGATGATTTCATCTACAACAAGGATTCAGCGCTCGGCATCTACCTGGCGACAGTGACCGACAAGACCAGAAGCCGGATTTTCAACATCGGCACGGGAGTCGGATGCACGCTCAATGACATGGCGGCAGCCGTCCGCCGTCACATCCCCGGCGCGCAGATCGAGATCGGCCCGGGACTGAACTTCCTCCAGACACCCTATGCAGCGGCCGGCGTCTACGACATCAGCCGGGCGCGCGAGGAACTGGGATATCGTCCGCAGTTCGATATCGAGCGCGGCGTCGACGACTATATTCACAGCCTGAAACGGCTGCATGGGGGGAGTGCCGCCTGATGCGCGATCGTCTGGAGCTGCCGCGATTGTCCCTGGCCGAGCGCGACCGGCGCTGGCAGTTGACGCGGGCGGAAATGAAACCCCGCGGCATCGATTGCCTGGTGCTATGGGGGTGGCCGCTGATGTGGGATTTCTGCACGGCGAACGCGCGCTGGCTTTGCCCGATCGGCGGCAACGCGGAGAACAATACACTGGTGTTCCCGCTCGAAGGCGAGCCGACGTCTTTCGTCTTCTCATCGACCTTCAACGAATACTGGAAGCGCGCGCAGGACTGGGTGAGCGACGTGCGCTGGCGGCGCGGCACATGGGCCGAAACAGTCGTCAACCATCTCAAGGAACTGAAACTGGAGAAGGCCGTCATTGGCGTCGACGGCCTGGCGGGGCCTCTCGATCCGGACGGCTGGCTTCCTCACAGCGTTTTCGAAGCGATGAAGGCGGCGCTGCCGGAGGCGAGATTCGAGACTCTCGGCGACCTCATGGAAACGGCGCGCACGGTCAAATCGGCAGAAGAGATCGACATGCTGCGCCGCGCCGCGCGCCTCGGCGATCACATGCTCGAGACCTGCGCGAGGACGGCCAAGGCCGGCGTGCGCGAATCCGCGGTTTATGGCGCGATGATGGGAGCCATGCTGGCCGAGGGCGGCGAAGAGCCGACCTTGTTCCTGTGGGCCTGCGATCAATATCCGTTTCCTCATCCTTTCCGGGTGCCGACCACGCGGACGATGGAACGCCGGGATCTGATCACCTGCGAGATTCATCCGAAGATCGGCGGATACTTCACCCATGTCGAGCGCACGTTCTGCCTCGGCGAGCCGGATCCCAACACGCGGCGCATCTACGATGGTTGCATCGCCGCGTTCGAAGCAGGCCTCAATGCCTTTGCGCCCGGCAGGTCCATATCGCAGGCGATGAACGAGGTTAAGCGCGTCATCGATAACCGCGGCCTGGGCATCTGCGAGACTGGCATCCACGGACATGGCCTCGCCTCGCTCGAATATCCCCGCTACCGCTTCCATGCGCTGAAGGCTGATCAGGCGGCGCTGAGCATGATGGAGGACAAGTTCCTGCCGGGCATGACCTTCGCTTTCAACATCAACCTCTTCGATCCGAAATGGCGCAATGGGGAGACTGGCGCCGTCTTCGCGGACACGGTGCTCATCACCGAGACGGGGGCGGAACCGCTGCATCGCTTTCCGCGGGAATTTCAGGTGATCGGCTGATGAAGGAGGGACGCCAGATGTCGACAGGAAGCCCGGTGACGCCGCTGTTTCGCCGTGTCGTGACCGGTCACGACGCGAACGGCAACGCCATCGTGCTGAGCGACGGCTTTGCGGAGAACCAGAAATTTCCGGATGCCAAGGTATCGTCGACCATGATGTGGTCGACCGTTGCGACGCCGACCGATTTCAGCGGCGACGAAGACGAGGGCGCGCGCATTCTTGGGACGGCGCCACCGGCAGGCGGCAGCCGTTTCACCATGATGGAGTTCCAGCCGGGTCACGACTATCACGGCATGCACCGCACCGACACGGTCGACTATGTGATCTGCCTTGAGGGGGAAATCGATATGTTCCTCAACGAGACCGATTTCGTCACTCTGAAGGCCGGCGACGTTCTCATCCAGCGCGGCACATATCATGGCTGGGCGAACCGGTCGTCGGCTCGCTGCCGCCTGGGCGTCGTTCTGCTCGACGCCGGGCCGAAGCGCAGCGGCTCCATTGCGGGCGGCGGCAACGCCCGCTGACGAGGAAACGCACTGAGCGCGAACAAGAATGGTTGTCAGGGGGGAACAGATGACGGAAGCCGGGTCTTTCAGAGGCGACTTTATTTCGCCGCCGCCGGCATTTCAGGCGGAAGGCGTCGTGTGCGAGAAGGACGTGCTGGTGTCCATGCGCGATGGCGTTCAACTCGCATGCGATGTCTATAGACCCGCGCACAGTGGGCCATACCCAGTCCTTTTTGCCACCAGCAGATACATCAAGGACATGGTCCATCTCGATGCCCTGGCGTGCAGACGGTGGCGGGAAACCGGCGACATCGTCGGCTGGGTCCGGCGAGGCTATGTCTACGTGCTTGGCGACGTGAGAGGGTCTGGAAAATCCGGCGGCCAATATGGCTTCCTGGACGAGACCGAGCAATCCGACCTCTACGACATGATCGAATGGGCCGCCGTTCAGGAGTGGTCGTCAGGCAAGGTCGGAATGATCGGGGAATCCTACTTCGGTCTGGTGCAATGGGCCGCGGCGCTGCAGAATCCGCCTCATCTGGCCTGTATCGCCCCTTACGACGCCTGTTCCGATCTCTACAGGGAGTTGGTCTACAAGGGCGGCATCTACTACAACGCGTTCCACGAGTACTGGGACGACGACACCAGAGCGCGGACGCTTTTGCATTACCCGCAGCGCGGGGAGCGTGACGACTACTTCCGGATCGACGTCCTGCGTCAGTTGCTGCTTCATCCCTGGTACGACGACTTCTGGGCCGTACGGTCGTTCGATCTCTCCAAGGTTAAAGTGCCGGCCTTCTCGATCGGCAACTGGGGAGCGCTGAACGCCCATCTGCGCAGCAATCTGCTGGCTTTCGAAAAGGTGTGTGGGCCTAGGAAACTGCTCGTCAACAGCGGTGATGCGCAACATCTGTTTCATTCGCCGCCGGTGGAAGAGGCGCTTGCCCGTTGGTACGAATACTGGCTGAAGGGCGTCGACAATGGCGTCATGGATGAACCTCCGGTCAAGATCGCGGTGCGCGACGCGGAAGGGTTTCAATACAGGGCCGAGCAAAGCTGGCCTCTTGCGCGCGCGAAGGTGCGGCCGCTCTTCCTCTCTCCCGCACCGGCGGGCGCCGTCGAATCCGTCAACGACGGGTCGCTGTCGTGGACGCCGCCAGACGGCGGCTCGCATCAAACCAGCTACAGCTATCCGCATCCCAAATGGAGCGTGCCTCCACTCGGCGGCGCTATGGTATCGGGCAAATATCAACTGCCGCATGCGACACGCACGCGCCTGACGTTTTCGACCGCACCGCTGGAAAGCGATCTGGAAGTCTGCGGCCCGGTCGTCCTGAAGCTTTGGGCTTCTTCCAGCGCCACGGACACCCAGTTCGTCGCCCAGATCTTTGACCAGCCGCCGCTCTCGGACGAAATGGCCAGCGCTATAGCGCTGCTCGACGTTGCGCCGCCGGCGCATCGGGTGACGGCAGGATGGCTGAAGGCTTCGCACCGGGCTATCGATGAAGCCAGAAGCACGCCGATGCGGCCGTTTCATCCACATGACGCGCCGGAGCCGCTCGAACCCGGAAAGATCTACGAATTCGAGATCGAGATCTGGCCGACGTCGTGGATATTCCGGGCCGGTCATCGCATCCGCCTGGATGTTGCGGCAACCGACGGCCTCTACTTCCTCGGACATATGGAAGCGACGGACACCATCCATCACGATGCAACTCATCAAAGCCGTCTGTTGCTGCCCGTGATCGGGAACGAGGGAGCGATGTGATCGCGACGTAGCGCGGCTGGGCTGTTCTTTTGATGAGGGAGGTAATGATGAAGAGATACTGGAGCACGGGGTTTCTGGCTGCGCTGACTTTGGCGGCTGGGACGGGCTGGCCGGCATGGTCGCAGCAATTCCCAAGCGGCAACGTCCGCTTCATCGTCAACGTGAACGCCGGCGGCGTCACCGATACGCTGGCGCGGGTCGTCGGCCAGGGGCTGAACGAACTCTGGGGCAAGCCGGTCATCATCGAGAACCGCGCGGGCGGCAACTCGGCCATCGCGGCGCAGGCCGTGCTGCGCGAGCCGCCGGACGGCCATACCCTCCTGGTGACGGCCGACAACACCTTCACGGCGAACCCGTTCATGGTGAAGGACCTGAATTACCGTGTCGAAGACTTCGTGCCGATCTTCATCATCTGTCGTGCAACGCCTGTCCTGGTCGTCAACAAATCTGTTCCCGCCAAGACGGTGCAGGAGTTTGTCGAACTGGCGAAGCAAAAACCCGGCGCGTTGAATTTCGGCTCGCAGGGTTTGGGCTCTTACGCCCATCTGGGGATGGAAGACTTCAAGCGGAGAACGGGGACCGACCTCGTGCATGTTCCTTACCGGGGTGGCGCGCCGCAGGTTGAGGCGCTTCTGCGCGGTGACGTCTCCAGCATCATCATCAATTTCTCCAGCGCGGAGCCCTATGAGGAGACGGGCATGCGCATCCTGGCTGTTGCCGGAGACAAGCGATATTCCGGGCGTCCTGAACTGGCCACCGTGGCTGAATCCGGCGTGCCGGGATATTCGGTAAGCACATGGTTCGGAATTTTCGGTCCCGCCAAATTGCCGGCCGAGACTGTGCAGAAACTGCAAGGAAGTATTCGTACGGTTCTTGATACACCCAAATCCAAGGAGTTCTTCTCCAAGAACAGTTGCGAGCGCACGGATTTGTCTTCGTCCGAGATGGCCAAGGTGATCGTCGAGGATGGGGAACATTGGGGAGGCTTGATCAAGTCTGCCGGGATCAAGGTCGAGTAGATGGAGCGGTAGATCAACTTGACGCTGGAGCCCGATCGAAATGACGAATGCGAAATCAGACTTCTCGCTTCTGCTGTATAACTGGCCGACGTCCACCTGCAGCCAGAAGGTCAGGATGTGCCTGAATTACAAGGGTCTGTCATGGGATGAGAGAATTCTTGATTGGAAGAACGACGAACATCTCAGCGCGTGGTATCTGGAACTGAATCCAAATGGCGTGGTTCCGACGCTTGTTCACGATGGAAAAATCGTTACGGATTCATCCGTCATCAATGAGTACCTGGAGGAGGTCTTTCCAGAGCCGGGGCTGCTGCCAAAGGATGCTTGGGGAAAAGCGCAGGTACGGGCCTGGCGTCAGTTCATCGACGAGGTGCCGACCCCGGCTATTCGCATCCCTTCAATGAACAATCGGGTCGCTCCCGTTTTCGCTCAACTTGGCGAGGACGAGTATCGGGATCGGGTGCAGCGACGAACGATCCGCCGCCACTTCTACGCCCGCATGGGCAAGACCGGCTTCGCGGAGGCGGAGGTGATCGAATCCCTGGAACGCCTCCGTGACACCGTTCAAAGGATGGAGACGGCGCTGGAGCGCTCGCCTTGGCTTGCAGGCCGTCAGATGACGATTGCCGACATCAGCATCGCACCAACGATCGTGAGGATGGAGGATACCGGCCTTCGTGCTCTTTGGGCGGACTGTCCGCACGTCGTCCAATGGTATGCCCGCATTCAGGCCGAACCTTGCTTCAAAGCCACTTTCCACGCCGGGGCCAGGCATGAGGGAACGACCTATCGTCCAGACCTGCTGGCTGCGGTGCTCCAGAATGTCGATACGTAGCGTGTCTGCTCGACGGCACGCGCCTGAGCCTGCGCATGCACACCAAGGCGATCTGCGGCAAGCTCAAGCAGCAGTGCCGGCTGGCGCAGACCGATGCCTATCTGCTTGAAGCTTACTCGCCATGGCCTCTACAAGATCACCATGCCGAGCCCGCGATGATTGTGCGGGCGAGTTCCCGCAAAGGCGCGCGAAGTCTGATCGGAGCATGTGGTGGCATAGGTGACGGGCGATGCCTGAGGTTCGCGTCGGTGAAGAGCGAAGATCGGTCGCGTTCATTCTGCGGGATATTGTAAGCAGTGCCTGAGTGATCGTCGTGTCGGCCAGGGGTGCAGCTCATGATGATCGAGAACAGCTGTCGAAGAAAGGTTCGCGGGTAAAATCGTTCCGTTCAACGGATCAGAATCGCGCTGATTGACAGGTGTTTGCGCACATTACAAGATGCAGACATAGAACGTGAAGTTTTGGGAGAAAGCGATGCTGTTGACGCGCCGCCATGCGACCATTGCGCTGGCAACTTCCGGGCTCGCTTCGTCTTTCACCGCGCGGGCGGCATCGCCAACGCGTGTTTCCTTTGGCTCGATCAACGCTACGTCCGATGCCGGCGCATATCTCGCGGATGCATTCGGTTATTGTCGCGACGAGGGGCTGGAGATTGCTTTTCAGGTCATCCAAAATGCGCCGGCGATCATCGCGGCAGTGGCGACGAGCCAGCTGGACGTTGGCGGCCTGTCCGTCACGCCGGGTCTTTTCACCGCTCCCCAGCAGGGAATCGATCTGCGCATAGTGGGGGACAAGCAAAGTTTTTCCCGTGGTTTCGGAAGTACAAAAATCGTTGTCGGAAAGACCTCCCTGAGGCCAACTGAGGCGGAGACCGTTCAAGGGCTCAAGGGCAAAACCGTCGCGATTAACTCGAAAGGAGCCATCACGTTTTATCTGGTGGCTAAACTCCTCGAAAAGCATGGCATGTCACTGCGTGATATCAACCTTGTCGAGCAGTCTTATGCGAATATCAGCGTGGGGATCATTACCGGTAACATCGAGGCGGGAACGTTAATCGAGCCCTTTGTCACGAAGGCCATCGAACAAGCCGGCGCGCAACTCGTGGATCCCGATCTGCTCGACCTCATACCGGACGGCCAGATGTCGGTTACGCCTCTTGTCTACAGTGAGAAATTCCGGGCGCGCAAGGACGTCGCGAATGCATTCATGCGAGCCTACGTGCGCGGCGTGCGCGCCTATAACGACGCCTTCGTCAAAGGTATCAGAAAGGATGAGGTCATCGCGATTATCGCCAAACGCACGGATGTTGACGCGAAACTCATCGAAAAGAGCTATCTGCCGGGGCTCGACCCCAATCAGAAACTTAACCTCGCGGGTTTCGAGGCCGTTCAGGCGTTCTATGCAAGTCAAGGGCTTGTGCGGAAACCTATCAAAGTTGCCAATATCGTCGATGACAGCTTTGCAAAGGCCGCCGTTCAAAGCCTGGGGGAGTATAAGTGAGCATGGGAGGTCGCCGCTCGCGCGGCCAGTGATGGCGCGCGTGAGCCGGGCTGCTGTTGGATCTGGCGGTTCACACCAGCTAGACGACGACTGACTCAAAAAATCGCGGCGACAGTTCCGGCCCCCATTGGGCGAGGTTTTCCTGCGTCGCCGGATAATCGCCGGGCTTTACGCTGGCGTTGAGCAGATCGCCGTCGGCATAGTGCTCGAAGATATGGCCCCAGGGGCTGCGCCAGTAGTCGAACACCTGGCTGCCGAGCAGATGGCGGCCGACGCCCCATTCCTGCTTCCAGCCCTTGTTCTGCAGCCAGTAATGGCCGATCTGCACGGCATCGGGGTCCTGCACTTCAAACGAGACGTGGTGAACGTTGATGTCGCCAGGCGCATGCAGGGCGAAGATCGTGTGATGATCGGCCGGCTTGTCGCCGCGATCGCAGCGCATGAACGAGCCGAGCGTCACTTTCGGATCGTCGGGGAGATGGAGGCGATCGGTCACCAGCATGCCGAGCGTGTCCTGCAGCCATTTGCGCGCGGCGTCGCCGTCACTGAACTTGAGCACGCAATGGCCGAGGCGGACGATCTTGGCGGATTCGTTGGCCGGCCGCTGCAGTTCGAACAGCCGGTGCTTCTCCCAGCCGAAATTGATCGCCAGCGGTTCGCGGATGTCGATCTTCTGCGCCGGTGCAATGCCGTGAACGAGATCGATGCGATAGCCGTCAGGACCTTTCAGCCGCACGCGCTTGCCGCCGCCGGGCGCGTCGATGTCCTCGATCGCCGATGAGCCGGGCAGGCGGGCGGCCTCTTCGAGTTCGGCGGCCGATCCCGCCAGCATGCCGACGGCGACGAAGCCGGGCTCGCCCTTTTCGGTCACATGAATATAGGGATGGGTGCCGGCGCCGCGCATGTACATGCGGTTGTCGTCGCGCGCCACCGGATACATGCCGAAATCGACGAGGAAGTTCGCCATCTTGTCGAGATCCGGCGCCCTGTAGATGACGTAAACGATATCCTGAACCTTGATCATTGCGTTTCCCTCCGCGCCCATTTCGGGTAGCCGCGATGGAGCGTAAATTTCCATTTTTTCGGGCGGTTGGGAAGCCCTTGTTGCGGCCCCGGGCTGGTCAAGCCGGGCGGAGTTTGCGACTGTGCGGCAGAAACGTAATTCTGGAGAAACGCATGAGCGAGGGCTTCGAGCATCCGGATAGGCGCAAGCGGCGGGCATTCCGACAACTTCTGGCAAGGAACGGGCTTTCCGTCATGCCGGGCGGCTTCAGTCCGATCTATGCAAAGGTTGCAGCCAAGGCCGGGTTCGAATGTTTCTTCGTTGCCGGGTCGCAGATGTCCGCCTTCCTGCTCGGCGTGCCCGATAGCGGCGTGATCGGCCTGCGCGATATCGCCGACCATGCCCGCCATGTCGCGGCGCGATCCGACATCCCGGTCCTGCTCGATTGCGACACCGGGTTCGGCAATGCGGTGAATGTGCATTTCACCGTCCAGGAGATCGTGCGGTCCGGCGTCGCCGGGCTGTCGATCGAGGATCAGGAAGCGCCGAAGAAATCCGGCACCAGCGCCGGGCGACGGGTCATCTCGATCGACGAGATGGTGGGCAAGCTGCGGGCCGCCGTCGCCGCCCGCAACGAGATCGATCCGGATTTCGTCATCTGCGCGCGCTGCGATGCGCTCGGCGCCGAGGGCTGCACGTCGGAAGACGCGATTGCGCGTTGCATCGCCTATGCGCGGGATGGCGGCGCCGATCTTGTCTGGCTCAATTCGGCGCAATCCCTGGAGCAGTTGCAGCAGGTGTGCGCGGCGACGCCGGCGCCGGTGCTGATGATCTGGGGTGGTACACCGCCAGGACCCTCCTTCGCCGAGCTTGAAAAGACGGGGCTGCGCATCGCGCTCTATCCGACCCTGGCGGCATCCGCCGGCATGCATGCGGCCTGGCACCTGCTGGCCGATTTCCACGCGCGCGGTGTGGACGCCCTGACCGACTGGCGTCGTGCGATTGCCGGCAATCCTTACGGTGCGCTCGATTTCGCGCAGATGACCGGCTACAGCGGTGTCCGCGATCTCGAGGCGGAATATCTGCCGAAAGAGGCGCAGCGCGATTACGCCTCGACATGGGGCCATCAGCCGCCGCTCAGCGGTGGCGATCCGTCGGATAAAAAGGACTGAAGGCTGGCAAGTTCAATCAGGGTGACTTGCAGGGTTACTTGCGAACCAGACGAACAACCGCCTGAACTAATTCGGAAAGTTGATGAACACCTTGGTCATGGCTGATCTGGTCGTCGTTCAGCCAGAAGCGAAGTTCTTGCAGATAGATGTCGAGCAGGATGCGTGAAATTGTGCCAATATCAGCGTTCTTTCCGATTTCGCCGCTTCCTTTCCCACGCTCCAATATCTCCGCGATCCGTCCCCTGGTTTCAGCACGACGGATTTGTGCCCGCCGCAATTCCGGCGGGGCGTCACCGCCATAACGGCCTGTGAGTTGCTGGGTGGCCGCGAAAAATAGCTCTCGATATCTCTCCCACCACGTGTATCGAGGAGCAAGATAATCGACGATCTGCTTAGCCACGGGATCAGATGAGCGAAGGTCATTGAACGTTCGAAGGCCAAGTTCTTCCAGCTCTTCTTGAATACAGATCAGACACAACTCGACCTTGTCTCGTGAGTACGAGAACACCGTGCCATGTCCAACGCCCGCCCGCAGAGCAATCTCTCTGATGGTTGTCTTCTCGAATCCCTTCTCGCCCATTACCGTTCGAGTTGCGCGCCGGATACGGTCGAGCTTGTCCAGCTTGTTGCGCTCGCGAAGACCCAATACCTTCGGCGCGGTCTCGGATGCCGGCACCTTCACTCTGCTCGCCAATGATGATCTCCTGATAGCCGGCATCGACATGAAGTCTTTATCAGGTCGCGCTCACGGCTGCTACATCGGGCAAGGCCATCGCGCCTGGATCAGAAGAAATAAGGTCAGCAGCCTTCTCGGCCATCATGAGTACACAAGCGTTTATATGAGCTGAGACAAGGTCCGGCATGGCCGACGCGTCAACCACGCGTAGATGCTCAATGCCTTTGACCCGCAGATTCGCATCCAACACTCCTTCTCCATCTCGGCCTATCCGGCATGTTCCGGCTGGATGATGTGCCGTGAGCGCGGTGCGTCTGATAAAGGCGTCGATTTCATCGTTCGTACGAACCTTGGGACCGGGCGAAACTTCCGCCTTGCGGTAGTCGTCCAGGGCCTGCTGCGCACCCACATCACGCGCCCTCTTAAATCCCTCGCGTAGCGATGGAAGGTCATGCGGATGCGAGAAGAAGTCAAAGGCTATCCGCACGCGATCTGCCGGGTTTGAAGATCTCAACCGAACTCTGCCGCGGCTTTCCGGGTGAAGGAGCGTGGGCCTGATCGCATATCCGTCGGCGTATGGTGCCCGAATTCCAGGAAACCATAAGCCGGTCTGGGGCGGAACGGTGTGGAACATGAACTCGATATCCGGAACCTCCAAGTCCGGTCTCGTCTTCACGAAAGCATGCAGGCCACCCGGTACGATCGTTCCCGGTCCGGTACCAAGAAGATACGCGCGGACCATGCTCATGGCCATGCGGTCGAACCGCATCTCCCGGTGAAATGTTCCGGCATGCGTTCGCGCGTAGCTTATCCAAACGCCGAGGTGATCCTGCAGGTTGTCGCCAACCGGCAGGTCGACAATCGGCTTAATTCCGAGTCCGTTTAGATGATCAGCGGGGCCGATACCTGAAAGCATGAGGATCTGCGGAGAGTTGAATGCTCCCGCGGAGACGATTACCTCGCGGTCGGCCCGGATGGTTACTATCGACCCGTCTTGGATGACTTCAACCCCGACAGCGCGTCTGTTCTCGATCACTACCTTGGTGACGAGCGCACGTGTCATTATCTTGAGGTTCTGACGGCTTTGAGCCGGCGTCAAATACGCCCGTGACGATGATGACCGTCGGCCGTCCCGAATTGTGTATTGGCCAGTTCCAAAGCCCTCCTGTTCTTCGGCGTTGTAATCGTCAACAACAGGAAAGCCAGCTTGCTGACCAGCCTGTTTCCAGGCTTCGAAAATTGGATCATTCGTCCGGGCAAATTGCGTACCCAAGGGCCCAGACGCTCCACGAAACGGATCGGCGCCGTCCGCCCACGTCTCTCCTTTCCGGAAGTAGGGCAGGACATCATCGTACGCCCAACCGTCCGCTCCATTGCGAGCCCAACGATCATAATCTCTGCGATGGCCACGCGTGTAGGCCATGACGTTGATTGATGAGCACCCTCCAAGAACTTTGCCGCGCATCGCTTCAAGACGGCGACTGTTCAGATTGTGCTCTGGTTCGGTTTCAAGACCCCAATCGTACATATGGTACTGGTGCAGTTTCCCCATGCCGAGTGGTATGGAAATAAGCGGGTTCCAATCACGGCCGCCCGCCTCCAGAAGCAGCACCCGGACTGAGGGGTCCTCGCTAAGTCTATTGGCAAGAACACAACCCGCCGAACCGCCGCCTACAATAACGTAGTCGGCCGCCGCCTTGTCCGCCCAAGTTGATCGAAAAGCGGTCACGCCTGCCTTACCTCTGGCGTCCCTACGTGGATTTCAGACCTCCCATATCGACGAGATGCCAGTAGGAAAGCGAGGCAGCTAATCACCATCGGGCCGGCCGATAAATAAAAGAGCCATCCAGCCTTCCAACCTGACGATAGAAGGAAGCCTGCGAGCAGTGGGCTGATGACAGCACCGGCACGCCCGACACCTAGCCCTGCTCCCAAACCAGCCGCACGCAGGGGAATAGGATAGAAGTCAACAGAAATGGCCGCCAAGCCTTTGTTGATTCCAAGCAGGAAGAAGCCGACGAAGAAAGCCACGATGCTGGCTGCCGAAGCCGACCAGGCGGAAGCGCTTGCCATCGTGACCAGCGAAACAGCACCGCCCACGAAGTAAGTGGACAGTACGAAGAATGGATTCAGCTTGTCCATGAGGGGGCCGATGAAGAATGCAGCGACAAGTCCGCCAACCTGAATGGCAGACGCTACGAGAATCGCTGACTGTTGGTCGTGACCGGCGTCGATCAGCATGGTTGCCAGCCAGTTCTGCACGAAGAAGTAGACCATCAGATTGGCGAAAAATCCAAACCACAGAACAAGAGTACCCAAGACTCGCGCATGCTCGAACAACGAAGCCCAGGACCCGCGCTCGGTCTCTCGAATGGTGAGGCGATCCGAAATCGTAACTCGTGCGTTCGGCGCGGCCCGATCAAGCAGTCGCACAATGGTGCTGGATGCGATCTTCTCTCTGGTCAGCATGAATCGAAGCGATTCAGGAAGCGCGAACAGCAAGATGATGGAGAAGATGACCGGAAGCGCGCCGCCAGCCCAAAGCACTGGCTCCCAGCCATACTGGCTCAGCAGGAGTGCGGACAGTGCACCGGCAAGCATGGAACCCAAGGTCACGCCGCAATTGCCGAACACGATAAACGTGGAGCGCCATTTTTTCGGGCAGAACTCGCCGATGATCGCCGATGCGAGCGGTTGTGCGCCTCCCAAACCAAGGCCCGTCAAGAAACGCAGGGCGATCAACGCATTGACGCTCGGCGCGACTGTGGTGAGCATCGTGAGGGCACCAAACAGGAACGTGCAGAGCACGATCATGAACTTCGTACCGAACCTGCCGGAAAGAGGCGCAATGAAAAGTTGACCGAGAAGCACGCCAGTGAGACCGGAAGAGAAGATCAAACCGATCTCGGTCTTCGGTATATCCCAGTTTTTGGCGAGCTGCGGCGTTATATAGCCCATGACCTGGGCGTCGTACCCGTCCATGAACAGGACGGAGGCACCGAGAAGCCCGACCAGGATGTGGTACTTGTTGATCGGCGCCGCATCGATCTCGTTCTCAACCACTATGGTGCGTGCGCCGCGGGCCTGCGAAAGGTTTGTCACAATTTCGTCCTCTATAACGATTGGAAGCGCACATCGTGGCGCGCCTCCCGGCGGAGTATCTTATCGTTCGGCTGCTCAGACCGGACGCGCTTCGCCGTCGATGGTCGTGCGGAGCATCAAACGCCGCTCGCCCGCTGGAAAATCGGTGCGTGCGTGCATGGAACACCTGTTATCCCACACGAGAACGTCGCCCGGCTGCCACACGTGCTCGTATGTCCATTCGGGGTTTTCGGTGTGCTGGAAGATTTTCTCCAGCACCTCGCGGCTTTGATCTTCAGGCATGCCTACGATGTGCTCGGTCATAAGCCGGTTGACGTAGACCGCCTTGCGCTTGGTCTCGTCATGTGTGCGAAAGACGGGATGAGTCGATTCGGCGAAGGCAGCAACGCCCTTTCCGTCACCCTTCTTTACAGAGCCGTAATTGAAATGGTTGAAGGCTTGCTTTCCTTCGGCAGCCTTCCGTAGATCGGGCGGCAGCTTCTCATACGCCGTGTAGCAGTTCGCAAATAACGTGTTCCCGCCATGTGAGGGGATTTCGACGGAATATAAAACGGTGCCCTTGTGCGGGATCGCGGCGTGCAGCATGTCGTGATGGAAGTGCATTTCGCCGTCCGGCAGAGCGCCGATTGGTTCGCCATTCTCTCGGATGTTCGAGATAAGCATAATGCCCGCTTCGAGGTCATTGTATCCAGAAGGGCGGAATGCTTTTGGGCGGGCAACTTCGCCCAAATTTCCGAAATTCCTGGTGAAGCGCAACAGGTCCTTTTGAGTGAGGTTCTGTCCGCGAAAAAGCAGGACCAGATGGTCCAGCCATAATTGATACAGTTGTTTTACAGTCGTATTGTCGAGTTCCTGGCTCAGGTCGAGACCTGATACCTCTACGCCGATGTATGGGTTCAGCGCCCGGGTAGCGATCGCGCTCATTTATTCCTCCTCGTTCTCCGTCGCGAATGATTTTGGCAGCGATGGTTGTGAAAATTTCGACCATATTCAAATTCGATCGCAGTCGAAAATATACGAGAGGCTATCGTTGTCAAGCGACGTGGAAGGCCGTCTATGACGTGATTGACGCGGTCCTTAGCTAGGAGGCGAGCTATCCATCGTGGTATCGCAGGATTTGGCTCAATGTTCGCCAAGGCAGCCGTTGCGAAGCCTGGGTCATATGCGAAATGAGCTGCTGGCATCGGGCATAATTCGAAACGCCACGAAAGTCCTGAACGCCGGATCGTCGAGAGGGGCCTGCGAGGACGTCAGTTCGGTTCCGAGCGATCGATGGCCCTGCTGTCCAGCAAGGGAGCGGCATCGATGCCCTGTGCATCCAAGAGGATGGCCAGTCGTTCGACAGCCGCGAGGATCATGGCCTGTTCCCACTGAGGCAATTCAATAAAGCGGCTTGTGAAAGTCATCTGAAGAAGGTCCGGCGTATTGGCCACGATCTCTTTGCCGGCGGGCATCGCACTCAAGACGAATTGGCGTTTGTCTCCCGTGCTGCGCTGACGCTGGACGAGGCCGAGCGCGACAAGCCTGTCAACGATCGCAGTGATCGTCGGCTGGCTGAACTGGAGAGCCTGCGCGATCGCTCCAGGTGTCACCTTTTTGCGCGCATCGATCTCACGCAGCACAAGCCATTGCGATGTCGTGAGACCGGTCGCAGTCGCCAGCTGGCGACTGCCGATCTCCGTTGCCCGCAGCACTCTTCGCAGGGCGCGCAGCGTCAGTGAAGCTATCTCTGATTTCATGCCTTTCCTTAACGCTACAGCGAGGCCAATCCCAGCTTCGACTTTTTTAGATTTTTATTCGATAAATGAATGATAATTATGGCGTAATACGATGATGTTAGCTCGTAAATCGAGCGATCGGTCGTCTGTAATTGCTTTTTGTATGCGTATTTGCTAGTCATTTGCTTCAGGGAATGAGGTGTTGTGCATTTGAGTGTTGAAACAGTTAGTTCGAAATCAAAAGTATTTATGAACTGTGATCCCGGCGTTTCCGGTGCGTCCGATGAAGCATTTCGGTTCAGGCGGCCAGTGGCCGCGGATGGTCCTGCGGTCACCAGCCTGATTGCCGCCTGTGCGCCGCTGGACTCGAATTCCGCCTATTGCAATCTCCTTCAGTGCACTCACTTTGCAGACTCCTGCATCGTTGCAGAATGTGACAGGCAAATCCTGGGGTGGGTTTCAGGCTATCGCCCGCCTTCGGAGCCAAACAGTTTTTTTGTCTGGCAGGTTGCAGTCGCCAAGGCAGCACGCGGCAAGCGCCTTGCTCGACGTATGATCACCGCACTGTTGGATCGTTCTTCCGCGGATGGCGTCTTGTATCTTACCGCCACGGTGACCGATGACAATGCGCAGTCTTGGGCGGTGTTCAATGGACTTGCCCGTGCGTGGGACGTTCCGCTGACCCGTACTGCGATGTTTGAGCGCGACGCGCACTTCGCCGGCAGGCACGCCACCGAGTGGCTGGCCCGCATTGGTCCGTTATCGAACCGAGAGGTTCGAGCCAAAGATCAGGAGATTTGACAATATGAACAAGATCGCGCTTTCGCGCCAATCGATTCCCGTGCCGAGCAAATGCGCTCCGGATCAATCCATCTACGAGCGTCGGGAGTCTGTGGTGCGTAGCTATGCACGCGCTATGCCGCGTCAGTTTTGTCGTGCTGAGGGCGTTTGGCTGCATGACAATCAGGGGGGGCGCTATCTCGACTTTCTCTCCGGCTGCTCGGCTCTCAACTATGGACACAATCATCCCGCGCTGAAGGCCGCTCTCGTCGATTACATCGTGGCGGACGGCGTTGCGCATGGGCTCGACCTGCATACTGATGCAAAGGCCGAATTCCTCGAAACATTCGAGTCGCTGATCCTGAAGCCGCGTGGGCTGGATTATCGCGCCATGTTCACCGGGCCGACAGGTACCAATGCGGTCGAGGCGGCCATTAAACTGGCCCGCAAGATCACCGGCCGCACATTGGTGATTGCATTCACCAATGGCTTCCATGGCATGTCTCTCGGCGCGCTGGCTTGCACAGGTAATGCCGCCAAACGCAACGGTGCTGGTGTGCCGCTGAGCCATGTCAGTCACGAGCCGTATGATGGTTACTATGGTCCGGATGTCGATACCGCGGAGCTGCTGGAACGGCGGCTGTCCGATCCGTCCAGCGGGCTTGATGCTCCGGCTGCGATCCTGCTCGAGACGGTTCAAGGCGAAGGCGGACTCAACACTGCGTCGCCGGAGTGGCTGCGTGCGATTGCCGACATCGCCAGGCGCCACGGTGCGCTGTTGATCGTTGATGATATTCAGGCTGGATGTGGTCGCACGGGTCCGTTCTTCAGCTTCGAAGGCATGGGTTTCACGCCCGACCTCGTCACCAAGGCGAAATCGCTGTCGGGCATGGGGCTGCCTTTTGCGTTGACGCTTATCCGACCTGAGTTGGACCAATGGTCACCCGGAGAACACAACGGCACGTTCAGGGGTAACAACCATGCCTTCGTCACCGCGACCATGGCGTTGCGGACGTTCTGGAAGGATGATGCCTTCGAACGGGATATTCAGCGCAAGGGTCAGCTGCTCGCAGAGCGCCTGGATGCCATCGCGGCCGAGTTCGGGCTTTCGACACGCGGTCGCGGCATGATGCGCGGAATAGAGGTTGAATCCGGCGAAGTCGCCGAAGCGATTACCAGCGCTTGCTTCGCCTCCGGCCTTGTCATCGAGACCAGCGGCGCGCGTGACGAAATTGTCAAAGTGCTTGCGCCTCTCGTGATCGACGATGTCGCTCTCTCAGCCGGCCTGGATATCCTTGAGAACGCTGTGCGGGCGGTGTTGACCGGCAGCTACGGCGTTGCTGCCGAATAACGAAAGGCAAACAATGATTGTTCGTGAACTAAACGACATCCGAAAGTCGGACCGTCTCGTCAAGTCGAAGGGCTGGGACAGCGCTCGCCTTCTCCTCAAGGGTGACGGTATGGGCTTCTCCTTCCACATCACCACGATGTATGCGGGTGAGGAGCTCAGAATGCATTATCAGAACCATCTCGAGGCGGTATTCGTGCTGAAAGGCACCGGTACGATCGAGGATCTTGGTACGGGCGAAACGCACAGACTTGCTCCTGGCGTCATGTATGCGCTCAACAAGAACGACGAGCATATCGTTCGTCCGAAAACCGACATCCTGACCGCCTGTGTTTTCAACCCACCGGTCACCGGTCGGGAAGTGCACGACGAAAGCGGCGCCTATCCTGCTGATGTGGAAGCGTCAGCGTAGAGCTGCCGTCAACTCTTGAAAAAAAATGGGGGAAAGGCTGTGATAGACGTTTATCCGTCCCGTCTCGCTTCGGAGGCGCAGATGATCCAGCGTCTCGACCGCGTCGTTCATAGCGACTGGAATGAGCGTGCGCCCCTGACACGGCGGCAGGCCGACCAGTTCGAGCGCGATGGGTTTCTCGTGCTCGAGAATAGCTTCTCGGCCGAGGAGGTGGAATTCCTGCAGACGCAGGCCAGGGAGCTGTTGTCGAGTCATGACGGTCTCAAACCGGAGACGATCATCACCGAGATGGGTGGTCGTGAGATTCGCTCCATTTTCGAGATTCATGCCCAGAGCCGCATCATGGGGCGTCTTGCAGCAGATGCGCGGCTGGCCGGCGTCGCGCAGTTCCTGTTGAACGACGACGTTTATATCCATCAATCCCGTCTCAACTATAAGCCCGGTTTCGAGGGTAAGGAGTTCTACTGGCATTCCGACTTCGAAACCTGGCATGTGGAGGATGGTATGCCGCGCATGCGGGCGCTTTCGATGTCGGTGCTGCTGGCGGAGAACACGCCCGACAACGGTCCTTTGATGCTCATGCCCGGATCGCACCATACCTTCCTGACCTGCGTCGGCGCGACGCCGGAGGATCACTATCGCACATCACTCAAGAAGCAGGAGTATGGCGTGCCCGATAGAGGCGGCCTGACCGAATTGGCGCATCGTCACGGTATCGTGGCGCCGACCGGGAAACCGGGCACGGTGGTGATCTTCGACTGCAATACGATGCATGGATCGAACGGCAATATCACACCGTTCCCGCGAGCCAATGCCTTCTTCGTCTACAACGCAGTTAACAACCGGCTGCAGGCCCCGTTTGGCGTTAAGAAAGCGCGGCCGAGCTTCGTTGCCGCGCGCGGCGAGCCGCAACCCATCGCGCCGCAGAACGGTCTGTTGATGGAGGATGCCCTCGCATGAACGATTGTCATAACGTTGAGGAACGCCACCGCGCATCCATGGCTGCGATCGGTGCTTATCGGCAACAGCACACGCTCGGTGCGAAGGGCTACTATGAAAGTAGACGCGTAACCTGAACGCGCGTCACATTCGCCATGCTCGCGGCGCTTTTCCCGATCCGCAGCCTGTTGCTCGCCATCTTCATGCTGATGGCGGGCAGCGGCTTCATGGCAACGCTCATCAGCTTGCGGCTCGAGCGAGCCGAGCAGAGCACGATTCTCATCGGTGCGGTGGCGACCGCCTATTTTGTCGGCTTGGTCATCGGAGCCTTGCGCTCGGGAAGCGTTGTCCGGCGCGTCGGACATATTCGTGCCTTCGCGGCGTTCGTCGCGCTCCTGTCCGCCAGCACGCTTGGCTATGCGCTGGTCATAGATCCTCTACTGTGGTCCTGCTTGCGGCTGATCGACGGGTTTTGCGTCGCGGGTGTCTTCGTCTGTCTCGAAAGCTGGCTGAACGAGCGCGCCGACGCGGCCTCGCGCGGCAGCATTCTGGCAGCCTATATGGTTGCTCTTTATTGCGGGCAGGCGGTGGGGCAACTGCTGCTCAGCGTCAGCGGTAATCTGCCGGCGGCGCCGTTCCAGCTGGCGTCCATGCTGATTTCGCTGGCGATCATTCCGCTCTGTCTCACCCGCAACTCGGCGCCGCCGCCCGCCGAAGCCACCGCATTCAGAAGCAGGACGCTCTTGATGGCGTCTCCGCTCGGCGCTGTCGGCGTGGTCACAACAGGCCTGATGCTGGGAGCATTCTACGGATTGGCCGCGGTGCAAGTCCGACGATTGGGATTGGATCTGTCGCAGACGGCCGGATTCATGATGATCGTGATTCTCGGTGGCGTCGCGCTGCAATGGCCGTTGGGGCACCTTTCCGACCGACATGATCGACGCCAGATCATCGTGCTCAGCTTTGCGATGACTTTCTGCGTCAGCCTGGCCATCTGGCTCCTCACGCCGATCGGTCTGTGGCTGCAGATTCTGGGAGCGATGTTCGGGGGGCTGAGCTTTGCGCTGTATCCGCTCTGTGTCGCCCATTGCAACGACCGCCTGGTTGCCTCGCAGCGTATCGCCGCAAGCGGGCGGCTGGTGCTGCTGTATTCCGTCGGTGCGGCCGTTGGACCGATCGGCGGAGCAATATTGATGACCTGGAGTTCCAGCGGTCTTTTTCTTTTCATCGCGTTTTGCGCCGGCGCCACGGCGCTGTTCGGCATGTGGCGTCAGACGGCAGCACCTTCTGTTCCCGTTCCGGAACAACAGGACTTTCAGATTCTTCCACGTACGACGCCGATTGCGTCCTTGCTCGATCCGAATACGCCCGACGCCTCTGCGATCGAAGAACAGGAAACAGGATGACCCTTGTAGCGACATCTGACGAGACGGAAGACCGTACCACCCTGCGTCGTGCAATTGCCGCTTCCGCGCTGGGGAATGCGACGGAATGGTTTGACTATGGCATCTATGCCTATGGGGTCAGCTATATCGCCGATGCGCTGTTTCCCGGCGATGTCAGCGAGGCGGTCTTTTTCGCGCTCGCCACGTTTGCGATCTCGTTCGTCGTGCGGCCGTTGGGCGGCATATTCTGGGGATCGATGGGGGACCGTCTGGGCCGCAAATCGGTCCTGGCGTTGACCATTCTGCTGATGTCGGGCACGACGCTTTGTGTCGGCCTCATTCCGCCCTACGATAGCATCGGTCTTTGGGCTCCTCTTCTGCTCATCCTGCTTCGCATGTTGCAGGGGTTTTCGACCGGCGGCGAATATGGCGGCGCGGCGACGTTTATGGCCGAGTATGCGCCCGACGACCGGCGCGGCTTCTATGGCAGCTTCCTGGAAGTCGGCACGATGGCTGGCTTCTCGTTAGGGGCATTTTTGATGCTCCTCTTCTCGCTTCTTCTGAGCGAAGAGTCGATGCACGCCTGGGGATGGCGTATTCCGTTTCTGATCGCCGCGCCGATGGGCCTTGTCGGCATGTATTTGCGCGCGAGGATGGAGGATACGCCGGTGTTCCGGGCCCATGCCGTCGAAGCAAAAACAAAATCTTCAGTCGGATTGATCGACATGATGCGACATCACTGGCGCCCCATGCTTGTCGTCGGTGGCCTCGTTATCGCGCTCAATGTGGTCAACTACACGTTGCTCAGCTATATGCCGACCTATCTGCAGGCGCGTATCGGCTTCTCGCCAGACGAAGCACTCGTGGTGCCGCTTCTCGGCATGCTATTCATGATGCTGGTGCTGCCATTCGCCGGCCAGCTCTCTGACCGGATCGGACGGCGTCCGATGTGGCGGTTCTCGCTTATCGGACTGCTGCTGACGGTGGTCCCGTTGTACATGCTGATGGGTACGGGTTTTGCCGGGGCCTGTGCTGGTTTCATTCTGCTTGGGCTGCTCTATGTGCCGCAGCTTGCGACCATTTCCGCGACCTTCCCAGCTTTGTTTCCGACCTCCGTGCGTTTTGCCGGTTTTGCCAGCGCCTATAATATTTCGACATCCATCTTTGGCGGCACGGCGCCGGCTGTCGCCAGCGGCCTCATCTCGGCCACCGGGAATGAATTGATGCCGGCTTATTATATGATGGCGACATGCCTTGTCGGGTTGATCGCGTTGCGGTTCATGCCGGAGACAGCGGGGCGCAGCCTCCATGAGGATCCATTCGCGGGGATCAGCTAGAGCATTTTCGAGCGAAGTGGCTGCCGGTTCGCGTGAAGAAAATGCGTCAAAACAAAAACCTAGAGCTCGGTTCTGATTCCATCAGAACCGAAAAAGCTCTAGTTCGCTATCGCGCGCTGGAGGTGACGAGCGAGCGCGCCAGGCTTTGCTCGCTGACGATGCGGCTCGAAATCTCCCGCGCCGCATCGAGCAGCAGGTCCTTGAACCGGCCCGACATGGCTTCAAGACTGACCCTGCCGTCGACCGCTGTCACGTTGATCGCAGCGACGATGGAGCCATTGTTGTCGCGCACGGGCGTGGCAATGGCGCTGACGCCGCGTTCGAAGAACGATTGGCTGACGGCATAGCCGCGCTCGCGATCCTCCTTCAGCAGCTTCTTGAGGGCGGCGAGCGTCTTGGGCGTCTGGTCGCTGAAGCGGGGCAGGGTCGCTTCGGGGAAAAGCTGTTTCAACTCGGCGTCGTCCAACTCGCAGATCAGCATGCGGCCGAGAATGGTGCCGTGGACGGGAAAGCGGGTGCCGACCTGAACGCTGCTCGCCATGGTGGAGCGCGCCGGAAAGCGGGCGAGATAGAGCACGTCGCGTCCATCGCGGATGGCGAGGTGCGAGGACATGCCGGCTTCATCGCGCAGGCGGCGCAAGGCGGGCTGGGCGACCTCGACGAGATCGAGCGAGGCCAGATAGGCGAAGCCGCGGCCGAGCACGGCCGGACCAAGCCGATATTGCCGGTCGCCGTCCTCGCGCTGAACGTAGCCCATGGTCTCGAGCGTATGCAGGAGGCGAAACACCGTGGCGCGCGACAGGCCGAGATCGCGGGCGATGTCGGGCGGCGTCAGCGCCGGCCGTTCGCGCGAGAACAGGCCAAGCAGGGTGAGTCCCTGCGTCAGCGCGGGTACGATATAGCGGCCTTCCGGCATGGTCTCGACGTCACCCATGCTGTCGCCCCAGAAAGTTCTGCACGATCGTGTTGAACGCCTGTGGCGCCTCGACGTAGAGGGCATGGCCAGCGTCCTTGATCGTCGCCACCGGCGTTCCGGGGCGCACCGCCGCAGCGCGCAGGTTGACGGCTTCCGGCGTGATGACGTCCGCCGTGCCGTAGACGATCTGCAGCGGCAGGCCAACCGGCAGTTCGGCAAGATCGCCGAGCATATCGCCCTGCGAGAGCATGCGTGCCGCCTGGGCATAGCCGGCGGGTTCGACCTCGGCCATGACATCGACGACCTTGCGCACGTCATCCGCCGTCGCATTGGGGCCGAGCAGGCGCGGTCCGCGTTTCTCGGCCATGCCGCGCGGCCCGAGGTTCGTCACATCGTCGACACGGCTCAGCAGCAGGCGCTGACGCTCTTCGAGCGGCAATTGCGCGTGACCGATGGCGCAGGAGGCGAGCGTGAGGGAGCGGATGCGACCGGGCGCGCCGGCGGCAAAGCGGGCGGCCATCAGCGCGCCCAGCGAATGGCCGACGACATGGGCGCTGTCGATCTTCAAGGCGTCGAGGAACTGCGCCAGGACATCCGCATAATCCTGCGGCGTCGGCGCATGATCCCTCAGATGAGACGACTCGCCATAGCCCGGCGCATTCCAGGCGACAACCCGGTGGCTTTGCGCGAAATGTTCGATCTGCGCGGTCCACGATTTGGCCGACGAGCCGATGCCGTGCAGCAGCACCAGCGGCTCGCCATTGCCGGCCTCGCGCCAGCTCATCTCCCCATGCGTCAATTGCATTGGCGTCTCTCAGTTGAAGACAAAACCACCATTCACGGGAATGACCTGGCCGGTGACGAATCCCGCACCGGGACCGAGAAGATAGACGACCGGGCCTGTCACGTCCTCGGGCATCTGCTGGCGCGGGATGGAGCGGCCGTTGACGTAAAGATCATGCCGCTCCTGCGGGACATATTCGGTCGACTCGCTGATGACGATGCCGGGCGCGATGGCGTTGATCGCGATGCCGTCCGGGCCCAGTTCCCGCGACAGTGACCGCGTCATCGCCATGATGGCGCCCTTGCTGGAAATGTAGTGCAGCAGGCGCGGCGCGCCCCACAGGGACGTGTCGGAAGCGAGATTGACGATGCGGCCGCCGAGCGTGGACTTCTTCAGCAGGGGTGCGAGCGCCTTGATCACCAGCCAGACGCCGCGGACGTTGACGTTCATCACCTTGTCCCAGGTCTCGATGTCGATCTCGTCGTAGAGCTTGCCGCCGATGCCGGTGGCGATGGCGGCATTGTTGACCAGGCCGTCGATATGGCCGAAGCGGCGCGACAGCTCGGCGGCAAAGGCCTCGATCGACTTCGGATCGCCCTGATCGTAGGCGACGAAATGCGCCTCGACGCCACGCTTGCGGATATCGGCCGCGCAGGCCTCGCCGGTCGCGGCGTCGATGTCGGCGACGATGATCATCGCCGCGCCGTCATCGGCGCAAGCTTCCGCGAAGGCGCGCCCCAGGCCTCGGCCTGCTCCGGTGACGACGATCCTGCGTCCATTCAAATTCACGGTCTGCCTCTCTTCTTGTTCAGGACGCCCGGCGTGCGCGGCATTATGATGCGCGACGCGCGCGGCCTGGCAACCAGTGAAGCACCTTGTTCTCGATCAGCACGATAGCGCCGTAGAGGACGATGCCGATCACGGTCAGCATGATGATGGTGACGAAGACCATCGGCGTATTGCCGGCACCCTCGCCGAAGGTCAGCAGATAGCCCAGGCCCTGATTGCCGCCGACGAGTTCGCCGACGACGACGCCGATGACCGCGAGCGTCGCGGCGATGCGCAGACCGGCGAAGAAGGGCGGCAGGGAGGCAGGGAATTCGATCTTCCAGAAGATCTGCAGCTTGCTGGCGTTGAAGGACTTGGCCAGCCGGACGATATCGGGATCGATGGCGCGCACGGCGCCGAGCACATTGATCATGATCGGGAAGAACACGATCAATATGGCGACCAGGATCTTCGGATAGACCGTATAGCCGAACCAGATGACGAACAGCGGCGCGAAGGCGACTTTCGGCGCGATCTGCAGGGCGAGAATATAGGGTGAGAGGACGAATTCCGCCGTTGGCGACATGCCGAGCAGGAAGCCGACGAGCATGCCGAGGATCATGCCCAGCAGGAAGCCGACGAGCACCTGCATGGCGGTGATGCCGGTATGAAACAAGAGCCTGTCACGCGTCAGCATGCGCAGGAACTCGTCCCAGACTTTCGAGGCTGGCGGGATGATGAATTGCGGGATGCCGAACGCCGCCGGTCCCCATTCCCACACAGCGAGGAAGATGACCGCCAGCAGAAAGCTGCCGATCATCATACGCTGCGTCGCCGGATTGCTCAGATCGCTACTCATCGTCCTACCAGTCCTATTACTTACTGCCCGTTGGCTTACTGAACGAACTGGTTGGTGTAGAGCTCTTTCACCGGCGTCTTCTTCTCGATGATGCCTTCCTTGGCGTAGAAATCCTGAAGGGCGGAGAGCCGGCCTTCGTCCATCTCTCCGAGGATATTCTGACCGGGATAGACATAGGTGTTGTAGCCCTTGAAGATTTCCGTCAGGTCTGCTTCCTGGCCTTTGAACTCCGGCACTGCCTTGGCGTAGTCGGCGGCGGCAGCGGCCGGGTCATCCATGATGCCTTTCATGCCCTTGAGCGTGGCGCGGACGATCTTGCGGATCAGTTCAGGGTTCTTCTGGATGGTCTCGTCCGAGGCGACGATCGCCTGGGCCATGCTCTTGAACACGGTGTCGGAGGGAATGATCTCCATGTTCATCTTCGGCACTTCCTTGGCCACCGCGAAGTTCCAGTCGGGCGTCGAGGCCATGGCGTCGGACTGGCCGGCGGCAAACAGCTTCCAGATGTTGGTCGGGCCGACGGCCTGGGCGTTGACGTCGTTCTTGGTCATGCCCTGGGTGGAGAGCATGCCGAGCAGGGAGAAAAATGTCGTGTCCTGATAGGCCATGACGGTGATCGTCTTGCCCTTGAGATCCTTGATCGACTTGATGCCCTTGTCCTTGTTGATGACAAGCTGCATCAGCGAACGACCGCCGAGCACGGCGACAGCCTTCACCGGCACGCCGTTGGCGCGCACGATAATCGGCGTGTCGCCGATGGCGCCACCGATGACCGCGTTGCCGGCGCCGACCTGCTTGGCGACGTCAACGCCGCCGCGCGCGACCTGGAACGTGACGTTCAGGCCTTCAGCGGCGAAATAGCCGCGCTGCTTGGCCAGCATCCACGGGCCGAAGGCGGGCAGGGAGGCAGGCGCCGGCAGCAGGTAGAGAATGTCCTGCATGGGCGCCTGCGCCTGGGCGGCAGGCAGATTTTGAAACAATGCGAGAGAGCCCGCCATGCCGGCGAGCGTCAGACCAATCAGTTTGCGATGCAATGCCATGACCCTTCTCCTTTGCCTTTTTTTCTGATGCATATCTTCAGTGCACGTCTTCGCCGATGTTCAGCAGGCTCATGAGCTGCGCGATATAAGGCCCGGTCTTCGGGCTCTTGCGCCGCTCCATCGGATTGTCGCGATCGGGAATATCGATGACGATTTCCTCGATGATGGTGCCGGGACGCTGGCTCATGACGAGCACCCGGTCGGACAGTGCGATCGCCTCGACCAGATCATGCGTCACGAACAGCGCGGTCTTGCCGGTCTCGGCCAAGGTACGGCCGAGATCCTGCTGCAGGACCATCTTGGTCTGGGCGTCGAGCGCCGAGAACGGTTCATCCATCAGCAGCACGGCGGGATCAACCGCGAGCGTGCGGGCCAGGGCGGCGCGCTGGCGCATGCCGCCGGACAATTGATGGGGATAATGCTCGGCGAAGTCGGGCAGGCGGCACTTCTTCAGCAGGTCGAGCGCGATGGTCTTGCGTGACGCTGCTGGAACGCCGCGGATTTCGAGGCCGAATTCGACATTCTGGCGGATGGTGCGCCAGGGCAGCAGCAGGTCCTTCTGCAGCATGAAGGCGACGTGCTCGTTCGGCTTGATCACCTTCTCGCCGTCGACCATCACTTCGCCGTCGCTGGCGGGATCGAGGCCGGAGCCCATGTTGAGCAGAGTGCTCTTGCCGCAGCCGGAAGGGCCGATGAGCGAGACCACCTCGCCGTCGGCGATCTGAAAATTGAGGTTCTGCACGGCGACGATCGGCGCCTCGCCCTTGCGCTGGGCCGCAAAGCGCTTGGTGACGTTGCGGCATTCGAGGCGGATCGATGTCATCGCTCAGGACCGCTTTTCGGTGATGAACTTGCCGTCCGCGGCGGGCGCAGCGGCGGTTGTTTTCTGGCGGCGGGTCTTGCCGTCGATGCCGCCGGCGATCGCCCATTCGGCGAAGACGTCGGGGCCGGGCTCGAAATCGCGCGGTGTCCAGGCTTCCGTCACCACGTCCTCGTCGGCGTAATATTCCGCCAGCGCGCCGGCCGGGTTCTTGAAATACCAGAAGATCGCCGAGGAGACGGGGTGCTTGCCCGGTCCGAGCTGGGTTTCCCAGCCGCAACGCGACATATGCATGCCGCCGCCGAAGACTTCGTGGATGTCGCGCACGGCGAAGGCGACGTGGTTGAGGCCCGGCTTGCTGTCGGGTGTCTGCAGCAGGAACATGTCGTGGTGGCCGCCGCGCGGCGCGGTGCGCAGGAAGTGGCCGCGGCCGGGGTAGCGGTCGGACATGCAGAAGCCGATGTCCTCGTAGAACTTCGTCGTCGCTTCCAGATTGTTGGTGAAGAAGACCACATGGCCGACTTCGATCGGCGTGGCGCGGTCATAGATGGGGCTCGCGGCATTGACGCGCGAGGCCTTGTCCCAGGTGTTGGTCTGCGCGCCGTGGATATCGAGCGGGCGCTTGCGGCTGACCCTCACGCCGACGGCCAGGCCGTTCGGATCGGTGCAGAGCAGGGTGCCGTCCTGCTCGCGGAAGCCCTTGGCGCTCTTCATCTTCTCTCGGCTGGAGGTGATGTCGGCTTCGCTTTCGGCGCTCCAGATCACCTCGCGGACCGTCGGGCCGGCCTCGATCGCTGCGGGCAGGGCGGCGTCGTCGCTTGGGCGCACGAAGACTTCGCACCCATTGAGGGTTTCGAAATCAAGCGCGGTGTCGGTCTCCCGCACCAGCTTCAGACCCCAGTCGAGGAAGAATTTGCGGCTCAGTGCGATGTCTTCGACGCCGAAAGTGACGCGGTCGATACCCGATATGCTCACGGTACTCTCCGGATGAAATGCTGGTGCTCAGGCACCTGCAGTGTGCAAATTGACGGCCAGATTGGCGAAGGCGTCGATCTCGACCAGAAGATCGGGGAAGGCGAAGCCGTTCACGGCGACGAAGGTCGATACGGGGTAGAGCGGCTGGAAGGCCGCGGCCCGCATGGCATTGACGTCGTCCTTGAACCGCATGTCGGTGACATAGATGACAAGCTTGTAGACATTGCAGAGATCGCCGCCGGCTGCCTTCAACTGCGCGGCGATGCGATCGAAGATCGCCTTCGCCTGCAGGCCGGCATTGGCGCCGCCGATCGGCTTGCCGTCGCTGCCGCGCGCCGTCACACCGGACAGGACGACTTCCTGTCCGATGACCATGCAATTCGTCCACGAAGCGCCGGGCGGCTCGGTGAGCCCCGGCGTGGCGATGTGGCGAACGCTGACGGGAGCGCTGGCGGGCGTCATATCAGGCAACTTGTCGGCCGGCTTCGGCGAGCGCGTTGAGCTGCTGCACGACCTGGTTCTTCATGACACGGCGCAGGCGCACGAGGCCCATGTCGTGGGCATAGAGGTTCTCGTGCTTGTTGGCGTCCGGGTCGCACTGCTCCAGCATGCTGCGATCCTGTTCGAGCACGTGCCAGTGGCGCGCCTCGAGGCGGTTCTTGTAGAGGAAGCGCCAGGTGTCGCGATGCCACCCGTCGACCTTGCGGCAACGCCAGTGGATGACGACGGCCTTGTTCTCGGAAATCGGCGTGTACATGCCGATGATGTGGAAGTTGCCGCCCGGACCGCCGCTCTTGGGATAGGGGATTTCGAGGCGCAGCCACAGAGCGTTGGTGTTGCCGTATTCGGTCCAGTCGAAATTGACGTTGCGCTGGCCTTCCTTCTCGAAGACGAAACCGGTCTCGGTGTCGCGGATGCGGAAATTGGCCTGGGTGTCGCCAAACGACATGGAATGGGACTGCTTGTGCAGGAACGTGCCGTGCATCGGGTCCATCACATTGTCGATGACATAGCGATAGTCGCCGTTCCACTCGGCATAGCAGAGGAACGAGCTGAACTCCGGCGAGGTCAGTTCTTCCGGCAGGATCAGTTCCGGCGCGTCCTGGTGAAGCTCGTCGCCGACATAGGCGAAAATGATGCCGTTGCGCTCCTGCACCGGAAACGTCTTCGTCGACTTCGAGCCTTCGAGCTTGCTGCCCGGCGCGCCTGGCACGACCACGGCGACGCCGTTCTTGTCGACCTGAACGCCATGATAGCCGCAAGCGATGCGGTCACCCATCAGGATGCCGCAGGACAGCGGCACGCCGCGATGGGGGCAGCGGTCCTCGAGCGCGTAGGGCGTGCCGTCAATGCCGCGCCAGAAGACGATGCGATAACCGCAGCGGCGCAGCGACACCGGCTTCTCGGTGACGAAATGGGACGGGCACATCGCATACCATTGGTTGCGGGCGCCGTTGCTCATGAGTTTTTCGACGGCATGTTCTGAAACGGCGGTCATCGTACGCTCCTTGCTTCAGGCATTCTTGGCTTCAGGCGTTCTTGGCTTCAGGCGTTCATTGCTTGGAGATCAGGCGCCGAGGCGCTTCACTTCCTCTTGAAACAGTTCCGGTGTCCACGGCTTGCCGCCGGGCGAGGGGACGCAATCCTCGTTCAGCAGGGCGCAAATGCCCGGCAGGTCATGAATGCCTGCGGCATAGGCTTTCTCGATGCCGTCGCCGAGCAGGTTTTCATAATCGGTCGGTTCACGGTCTCTGGTCTGATGAGCATTGAGATACTGCTGCTCCATCACTTGCCTCCTTTGCGCACGCGCTCACGGATCATTTCACGGACCGGCACGAAGTCATAGGCCGGGTAGCATTCGGTCTTGAAAACGCCCCAGGCGGAGCGTTCCAATTCAACATTGACGGCGGCGAGTTTGGACGGCGGCAGACGCAGGGTGACGATCTGTCCAAAGCCCATCGCCACATACCAGGAGACGACGTCCACGCCCTCCGGGGGAAAACGTTCCCACCAGTCGGCTTCCTTCAGTTTTGTCTGCACGGCGTCGAGATTGTTGGATTGGTCGTGGCGCAGAAAAACGGTCATCAGAATCTTGTCGGCATCGGCTGCGCCGCCTTCGATTTTCGGTTCCGTTTGCGCCATGATGGACCTGCGTTCGTTGTTTTACAGGTGAAACTTTATTTCATATTTGCAACACGCTAAAACGTCGTGTAGAAATTGTCAAAATAAAATTCCGTGCTTGTGATGATGATGCCATTTCGCAATGCACAGCCTGTGCCAATGGTTTTTGACATTTGGCGCGGGGCGATTTCTTCGAACGGCGGACAGTTCCGCCAAAGGCAGATGAGGAGACGGCGTGATGAACCAGCATGTCACTGAGGAAATTCTCCCGGAAAACGTGAAGATCCCGGAAGGCAAGACGCTCGGCCAATGGCTCGAATCGCGCACGGCGCGCTTCAAGACCCGCGAGCTCGACTGGAATGCGCTGAAGTTCCAGGCTGACTTCGATCCCAAGTACAAGCGCGCGCAGATGCGTTATGTCGGCACCGGCGCCACCGGCGTCGGGACGGACAACAACACCGTGCCTGCCGAGAACTTCACCTTCTCGACGATGGTTCTACCCGCCGGTTGCGAAGGCCCGCTGCATCTTCACACCGATGCGGAAGAAGTGTTCTTCATCATGCGCGGCGAGCGCATCCGCATCATGATCGAGCACAACGGCCAGCGTGAAGACCTCATCCTCGGCGATCGTGATCTTATTTCCGTTCCGCCGGGCGTCTATCGCGGCCTCGTCAACGAGGGCCGTGAGGAAGCGTTGATGTGTGTGATGATCGGCAGCACCAAGCCGGAGACGCCGAGCTATCCGGCCGATCATCCGCTGTCAAAGATCAAGCGCAACAAAGCCTGATCGTAGCGGGGAAACGAGATGGATCTCGGACTTTCGGGACGTACCGTCGTCATCACCGGCGGTACGTCGGGCATCGGCCTGGCTGCCGCGGGCATCTTTCTCGATGAGGGTGCGCGCGTCGCCATCTGCGGCCGCAACGGCGAACGGCTCGACAAGGTCGCGGCCGACCTGGGCAAGCGTTCCGGCGCCGCCAATGTCCTGGCGCGCCGTTGCGATGTGACGAAGCAGGACGACGTCGCCGCCTTCGCCCGCGATGTCGAGGGTTGGAGCGGCAGCGTCGATATTCTGATCAACAACGCGGGGCAGGGGCAGATGACCACCTTTGCCTCGACCACCGATGAGCAATGGCGCCACGAGCTCGACCTGAAGTTCTTCAGCCAGATCTATCCGGTCCGCGCCTTCCAGGCGCTCCTGGAAAAGAGCGATGCGGCGGCGATCCTCGCGGTCAATTCGCTGCTCGCCTATCAGCCCGAGCCTTACATGGTGGCGACGTCTGCGGCACGCGCCGGCGTGCAGAGCCTGGTCAAGTCGCTCGCAACGGAATTCGCGCCGCGCATCCGCGTCAATTCGGTTGTGCTCGGCCTCATCGATTCCGGCCAGTGGGAGCGCCGCTTCCAGGCGCGCGAGAACAAGGCGCAGTCGCGCGACGAATGGATCGCAGTGCTGGCGAAGTCCAAGCACATTCCGTTCGGCCGTCTCGGCAATCCGGCGGAAGTGGCGCGCGCCATCGTGTTTCTGGCCTCGCCGGCCGCAAGCTATGTGACGGGCTCCGCGCTCGAAATTTCCGGCGGGGTTTCCCGCTTCATCTGACTTTGAGAGGACGCGATGAACATCGCCACCGCTGCCCCATCCGTTGCCACCCGCGAAGAACCGGTCGGCGATCTCATCGCGCGTACTCTGGCGGAAGCCGGCGTCAAATATGCCTTCGGCGTGATCTCGATCCATAACATGCCGATCCTCGACGCCATCCTGCGCCAGGGGCTCATCACCTTCATTCCGGCGCGCGGCGAAGCCGGCGCCATGAACATGGCGGATGCCTATGCGCGGGTGTCGAAATCGCTCGGCGTCGTCATCACCAGCACGGGCACGGCCGCCGGCAATGCGGCGGGCTCGCAGGTCGAGGCGCTGACGGCCGGCTCGCCGGTGCTGCACATCACCACGCAGATCGATACGCCGTGGATGGACCGCGACCGCGCCGCCATTCATGATGTGCCGCGCCAGCCCGACATGCTGAAGGCTGTCTCTAAGGCTTACTTTCGGCTGTGGGACGCCAATGCAACTGTCTCGATGGTGCAGGCGGCGATGACGGCGGCGCTTTCCGCGCCGAGCGGTCCCGTCAGCCTGGAAATTCCGGTCGACGTGCAGCGCATGCCGGCGGTCATTCCGTTTCGGATCGGCCGGCCGCCGGTGGCGCGCCTCGCGCCCGATCCGCAGCAGCTCGATGTGCTGGCAGACCTGGTCAAGAAGGCCAAGCGGCCGATGCTGTATCTCGGCGGCGGCTCGCGCAACGCTGTAGCGGCGGCAACCGCGCTGGTCGAGCGTGGCTTCTGCGCCGTCACCAGCACCAATGGCCGCGCCAGCGTGGCGGAAGATCACCCGCGCAATCTCGGCGCCTTCAACATGACGCCGCAGGCGCAGGCGGTCTATGACCGCTGCGACCTGATGATCGTCGTCGGCTCGCGCCTGCGAGGCAACGAGACGCGCAACAATGCGCTGCGCCTCGGCAAGCCGCTGGTACAGATCGATGCCGAAGCGAGCCAGGGCGGCCGCAACTATCCGGTGGACCTGTTCGTGCATGGCGATGCTTCGCTGGCGCTGGAAGGCCTGCTGGAGCGCCTGCCGCAATCGCTCGGCACCGATGCTGAGTTCGCGGCGGAAGTGCTCGCCGCCCGCGTCAAGGGCGAGGAGGGCATCTCGCGCGGCCTCGGCATCTATTCCGTGCTCGCGGATGTGCTGCGCGATCGGGTCCACAAAGGCGCGCGGCCGTTCGTGCGCGACGTGACGATCGGCAATTCGACCTTCGGCAACCGTTACGTGCGTCTCGCCGAACCGCATCTGGGCGTGCATGCGCTTGGCGGCGGCATCGGTCAGGGCATCGCCATGGCGGTCGGCGCCACCTTGGCGGCGCCCGGCAAGAAGACTGTGGCGCTGCTCGGCGACGGCGGCGCGATGGTCAACATCGGCGAGCTGGCGACCATCGTCGACAATGCCTGCGACACGGTCTTCGTGATGATGAATGACAAGGCCTATGGCGTCATCGCCAACATCCAGGATGCGCAATACGCCAACCGCCAGGCCTATTGCCGGCTGCATACGCCTGATTTCGGCCTGCTGGCGCAGAGCATGGGCCTGCCGCATGTGCGCATCAGCAAGATCGATGCGTTCGAGGCCGCTTTCGACAAGGCGCTTGCTACCGCAGGCCCGACGCTCATCGAGGTCGATATGACGGTGATCGGGCCCTATGCGGAAGCCTTCGGCGGACCGCCCGCAGGTGCGGCCGGAGGCGCCCGTTGAAACTTGGGATCATCGGCTACGGTACGATCGCCAAGCAGGCGCTGACCGCGCTGGCGCACGAGCTGGCGCAACCGCTTGAAGCGGTGGTCTGTCTGGCGCGGCCGGATGGGGCGGCGCGGGCGCGGGATCTGCTCGAGTCGCTTGGCGAAAGGCTCGCCGGTGAGCGTCTCGTTGTCGGCTCCGTGGGCGAACTTCTCGGCCATCGTCCGGATTTTGTTGCCGAGGCAGCCGGGCACAAGGCCCTGCAGGACCACGGCGCGCAGATTCTGTCTGCTGGCAAGGATCTGCTGGTGACATCGGCGGGCGCGCTGGCCGATGACGTATTGCGCACTGGGCTCGATGCGGCCGCGCTGCAGTCAGGCGCCAGCTATCGCATCTGTCCCGGTGCGGTCGGCGGCCTCGATATTCTTGCCGCTGCGAAGCTCGCCGGTCTTCACGAGGTTCTCTACACATCGCGCAAACCGCCGAAAGCCTGGGCGGGGACGCCCGCGGAACGGCTCGTCGATCTCGCCGCGCTGACGTCGGAACACGTGTTCTACGAGGGCAGCGCGGACGCAGCGGCGCGCGATTATCCGCAGAACGCCAACGTGGCTGCGACGATCGCACTGCTTGGCGCAGGCTTTGCCGCGACGCGCGTGCGCCTGATCGCCGACCCCGCTGTCTCGCGCAATGTTCACGAACTGTCGGTGCGGTCGGCCTGCGCCGATTTCGATGTCCGCATCGCGGGACAGCCATCGCCCGAGAATCCCAAGACCTCGTTGACGACCGGCTATGCCCTGGCGAACCAGATTCTTGGCCTTTTGCCACGGGCGCGCCCCCTCTAGACGCAGAATTTTCCCGCTTTCCACCGTTTTGAATGCGAAAAGCAGGATCATTGCCGCTTATTTCTGCTGATCGTCATTTGATTGGCCTAGGCAGTGGAAATCCGGGGCGAGCGGCGCTATATCGCCTGCCTTGCCACAAGAATCTTGCCACCAACAGCAGAGAGCCCAACATTGAGTAGTTTCAGAGATCCTGGTCTTGACGAGCGGCGCAGCGCCGCGGACCAGGCCAGGAAAGCGACATTGGAGAAATTCCGGGCGGCGCAGAACGTAGACGATCCGGCTGCCATCGCCCGCCGCAACGAGCGCGCCGCCATCGTAGCCGCCCGCAAGGAGCGCGAAGAGAAGCGCGCCGCAGAGAAAAAAGCCGAGATGGAACGCCTGGCCGCGGAAGCTGCCGAGAAGGCGCGGCTGGAAGAAGAGGCCCGTCTTGAGGCGGAAGCAGCCAAGGTCGCCGAGGAAAACGCCCGCAAGGCGTCGCGCGCCGATCAGGTCGCCCGTTTGCTGGCCGATGAGGCAGAGCGCAAGGCGAAGCGCGATGCGCGCTATGCCGCCCGCAAAGCGCGCGCGAGATAGCTTCCATGCTGTGAAACGCAGCGCACAGGCGACGCGTTTCCTCTCGGGCATCCCGTCAGTATGGACCTCGTCCCGGCGCCTAGAGCCTTTTCGGTTCTGATGGAATCAGAACCGAGCTCTAGGTTTTTGTTTTGACGCATTTTCTTCACGCGAACCGGCAGCCACTTCGCTCGAAAATGCTCTAAGGGCGCCGGAGGCGTTTCAAAGGCCAAGTCAACACATACTCGCTCGACCTCCGGGAACATGTCTCGCGATATTCGAAATTACTGCGGGCAGTCGGCGTTCTGCTTCACCGAGCGGATCGTCAGCACATGCGTGCGGTCGTCGAGGGTCGTCCAGTCGATAGCCTGTCCAACGGACAGGCCGATCAGCGCGGCGCCGATCGGCGTCAGGATCGAGATTTTGCCTTGGGCGATATCGGCTTCCGCGGGATAGACGAGTGTCACCGATCGCTCGTTTCCGTCATCGGTGCGATAGCCCACGGTCGAGCCCATTCTGACGACATCATCCGGCAATTTATCGCAGGTGAGAACCGTGGCGCGTTGCAATTCCGCCAGCAGCGTTTCTGCGACCTCGGGGATGCGATCAATCGCGTCCAGCGCAAGACGCCCAAGGCGCTCGCAATCGATATCGTTGAGAACGATCTGCGGCTTTTGCGAAACGTTCGAGTTATGCATATCCAAATCCTTGTTTCGTGGCGCGAAAGTATTGCGGCGATCTCATGCGGAGATGTCTTGCAGAGATGTCTTGCAGAGATGTCTTGCAACCACGGGATGTGAGCGGTGAAATTATTCGCATCATCGCCACGCTGCGTATGCGCCAGCGGTTTGGGATGAATTGCGATGACGGAATGTCGTAATGCCCCGGACTCGGAGCAAAACAAACCGAGCCGGGGCTAGTGTTCCGCGATCGGGAACGCCCGATCGATGTGGAAAAACGGGATATGGCTGCAGCGAGTTTGCATCAGGCCAAGATGGGGGTTCTGGCCGCTATGTCAAGTTTTCTGAGAATCGCCTGCAAAATCAGTTGGTCATGTGGAAATCCCCGTCATGGCTGACGCCAATATTGGCAATATTGGAATGTCTTGTGTTCGCTCGCCCGGTTGCAACACCAGTGGTGTCGGGTTACCGGCGCGATGCGGGTTCGCTGGCGGCGGCCTGTCTGTATTTTTCCATAGCCTCTTGAAACGCGCGCGTCGCATTGCGGCGGGCGCGCAGCGATCGTTTGACTTTGGCGTCGAGAAGGCATTTTCGTGTCCGGCTCCAGTGCGGCGCGAAACACTGCCGCTGGTCGAGCCATAGCAAGGCATCGCTGACGGTTCGAACGAGGACGGTCGAGTCCTTGCATGGGATTGCGCGCATCAGTTCGACGTCCTCGCGCATGATCGATCCTCCTCTCTTCGAGAGGAGTACGACCGGACCTGCCGGTTGGATGTTCGGCATCGAAAATTCAGATCGAGCAATGCGAGACGCGGCCGAACCTGTCAGACCAGACCGTGCAGAAGCGAAGATACGTGACCGACGGCTCCGTCATGGCTGACGATATCGGTGTACGATACGCCTACCAGTCCAACAACGGCATCCGTGCCGCCGCTGAGCGGCGCGAACCCGCCGTCATGGCCGGTCTCGGAATGCAGGATCGGTGCGGCGATGCCCGCGACCTGGCCGACCGTGGCGTCGATCTGATGACCGATCCCTGCAGCGCCATCGCCGAACGCGACATTGATCAGCGAATTGTCGAGAATGCCGTCGTTCACGGCGCCAAGCAGCGTCGGCGGCAGGGATGATGCCAGGTGCGTCACGTCGTCAATGAGGGATTGGGTGCTGTCGGTGACCGCGGCGACGGTGGCTCCGACATCCTGCGTCAGCGTGTGCAGTTCTCCGAAGACCCGTGACGAGGCCTGGATGACGCTTTGCGCCAGTGAATCGGCGATGCCGCTGATTTCGCCGTGCAGGCTGGAGATGTCCTGACCCGTCAGCGAGACAATGCGCTCGACCATCTGGCTTACGGAGGAGGAGAGTTCGCTGGCGGGATTGACCGGTGCGGCGAGCGACGAATGCGGCGCGCTGCCGAGATCGAGCGGCCCGGCATGTGAGACCATGGATGCCGCATGATCGCCCAAGAAGGGGGAACCATTGGAGGCTGCTGTATCCTGGCCTGGCGCCGTTGCCGTTGCATCGCTGTGACCGGCCGCCGCCGCGGGTTGCGCAGCGGCTGCCGGCGCGATGGCTGGCTGCTCGGGAGATGTCGCGCTGGTTCCCGTTTGCTGCCCATCCCCGTCGTGCGGCGGCGCTGCTGTCTGCAGGCCGTCATGATCGTCAGCGGTCCTGGTCACCGTTTGCGCTGCCGCCTCGCGCGCCAATGCTTCGGCGACTACCGAACTGAGCGCGCCGGCGACAAGGCCCGCCGTCATGTTGAGGCTGGTCGTTTCGCCGCGCGCGGTCAAATCCGCGGCGCGTGATCTGTCGTTTGGTCGGATAGGATTTGACATCGCCGCCTCTATCGTTCGCGGAAGGATCGGGTGAGTTCGTCAATCAAGGGTCCGAGCAGATAGTCGAACAGCGTTCGCGACTGTGTCGCGATGACGGCTTCAACGGCCATCCCGGATTTGAGTTTGATATGGGCGTCGCGGACGTCATCAGCATTCATGACGACTTTGACGGGGTAATAGGCGCGACCGGATAGTTCTTCCGTCATGCGATCGGCCGACAGCACCGTGACTTCGCCGCGAATATTGGGCCGCTCGTTTCTGTTGATGCTGGTGAGGCGGACATCCGCCGGCATGCCGGGTTTGATCTGGTCGATGTCGGTCACCGGCAGGCGGGCGTCGACAACCAGGCGGTTGTCGGACGGTACGACTTCGAACAAAGTGTCGCCGGCCTTGATGACGCCACCCTCGGTATGGACGGTGGAACCCACGATCTCACCGGTGGCCGGCGCCTGGATGGTGGTGCGTGCGAGGACGTCCTCGGCAGCGGATATTTTCGATCCAAGCGTCGACAATTGAATCTGCACCTGACGCAGACGATCAGTGATCCCGGCCAGGCGATCGCGCTCGTGGGCGGCGATCTGCAGTTCGGCCTCGCCGACCATGTCCTGGTTTCGCAGCATGTCGGCCATGCGTGAATCGCGATCTCCGTCGAGGGAAGCAAGGCTGCGTTCGAGGGCCAGCACGCGCGGTTTCGGCGCAAAGCCGGAGGCAAGCAGTTGGCGCGCTCCCTTGGCCTCTTCCTCGACCAGTCCACGCTGGCGCTCGATGCCGTCGACCTGCGCCTGCAGGATTTCCTTGCGCTGGCGGAGCTGTTCCGCCTTCTGCTTCAGGATTGCTGTCGCTGTCGCTTCCTGGCGCGCGCGGGCCGCCATCATCGCCAGCTCATTCGCGACGGTCTGCTCGACCTGACGTGAGCCGCGCCGGTCCGCAAGACGCGAGAAATCGGGTTCCTTCTCACCGTCGCGTTCGGCGATCAGCCGGGCCTCCTCCGCAAGCAGGCCGTCGCGTTCGCTGATGAGGACATCGAGATTGGCGCGCGGCTCGCTGTCGGAAAGCACCATCAGGGTCTGGCCCTTGGCTACATGATCGCCGTCTTTGGTCAGAAGGCTTCGCACCACGCCGCCATAGGGATGCTGCACGGCCTGCCGGCGTCCCTCGACCGTCAAGCTACCTGTGGCGATGGCGGCGCTGGAGAGCGGCGCCACCAGTCCCCACACGGTCAGAAAGATGAGGAAGGCGGCGATCGCAGCCAGTCCCAGCCATTCCGGCACGCGCATGTCGACGGCCCGCATCCGCCCGGTGGGAAGGACATTGATGGTGGCGGGCATCGCGGTATCGGCGGTTTGGCTCATCACGATCCTCAAACGACTGCCGCGGCGGATTTCGGCTTTGCGATGGTCTCCTTGATGTAGCTGTAGACCTCCGTCGGAGGGCCGAGCTTCTCCAGCGCGCCGCCGCGCACGAACATCAGCGTGTCGACAATTTCCAGAATGGTATCGCGGTGGGTCACGACGATGATCGTGGCGCCGTGCATGCGCATCGCGAGAAGCGCGCGCTTCAACGCCTCTTCGCCGGCCGCGTCGAGGTTGGCGTTAGGCTCGTCCAGCACGATGAGGGAGGGGCGGCCAAGGAGCGCGCGCGCCAGGCCGAGGCGCTGGCGTTGCCCGCCTGACAGGCCGACACCGCCGGGGCCAAGCACCGTGTCGTATTGTTCGGGAAGCTGCAGGATCATCTCATGCACGCCGGTCATCGTCGCGGCCTCGACGATGTCCTCGATCGGTGCATTGCTGAAGCGCGAGATATTGTCTTTCACGCTGCCGGCGAAGAGGCCGATGTCCTGCGGCAGATAGCCGATCTGCCGGCCAAGCTCGTTGCGGTCCCACTTGTCGTAATCGAGATCGGCCATGCGGATCGATCCGGCATTGGGCTGGATGGCGCCGACGAGCAGGCGGGCGAGCGTGCTCTTGCCGGAGCCGCTCGGTCCGACGATGCCAAGCGTCATACCGGGCGCGAGATCGAACGTCACGTCGGCGAGAATGGGCTGCGGCCTGGACGGCACGCGATACTCGACGTCTTCGACATTGATGCTGCGCTCGGGGGAGGGCACAACGGTGCGCGGTTGTGGGCGCGGCACGGACTGGAGCAGTTCGCGCAGATGGCGATAGCCTTCACGCGCTTCGTTGAATTGCCGCCAGGTGCCGACGGCCTGTTCGACCGGGACGAGAGCACGTCCCATGACGATACTCGCGGCAAAGATCGTTGCCGGCATGATCGCGTGGCCGATCGCCAGCCAGGCGCCGACGCCAAGCATCAGCGCCTGCAGCAGCAGCCTTGCGAAGCGTATGCCCGCCGAGAGTATGGCGTTGCGGTCGCTGGCCTTGGCTTGCTGGGCCAGCATGCTGTCGCGGCTGACGGACCAGTTGCGTTCGACGGCCGGCTGCATGCCCATGGCGACGACGACGTCGGAATGGCGTAGGATGTTTTCGGTGAACGAATAGGCTTGCGAACCCGCCTGTTCGGCCGCGCGCAAGGCGCCGCGCGTCAGGCGTTCGTTGACGAGGGCGAGGCCAAGAAGGGCTGCAGCGCCAAGCGTGGCGACGACACCGAGTACCGGATGAATGAAGAAAAGCAGGATGAGATAGACGGGGATCCAGGGCAGATCGAAGGCGAAATAGGTGCCCGGTCCCGTGACGAACAGCCGAAACTGATCGAGTTCGCGCAGTTGCTGCGAGCCGCGCGAGAAACCGCGTTGAGCCGAGCGCTGCACCAGGGCGTCGAAAACGCGGCCAGAGAGCATGGCATCGAGTTTCAGGCCGGAGCGGATGAGGATTTGTGAGCGCAGCGCATCCAGCATGCCCATGGTCGCCAGGGCAACAGCCAGGATCAGAGTCAGCATCAGAAGCGTGGTGACATTCTCGCTGACAAGGACCCGGTTATAGACCTGCATGAGGTAAAGCGGCGAACTGAGGTAGAGAATGTTGATGGCGCTGCTGAAAAGCGCGGCCATCGCAAAATGCCGCCACATCGACTTCATCGATCCGGCGAGTTCGTCTGCAGGTTCATCTTGTCGTTCGAGCATACGCGCGCAGCCTCGGATGGCGTGCCCGGCACGCGAGCAACCCTCGCGGCCGGACACACCACACAACCGATAAAGTCAGGGGTTGCTAGAGAAGCCCGCCGAGCAAGCCGCCGCCGTGGTCGCCTTCCATGGTCGAAGAACTGGCGCTGTCGCTTGAGGCGTTGATGCCCACCAGGGTCGGGGCGGTGAGACCAAGTCCCAGATCACCAATGCCGGTGAAATCGCTGGTGCTACCGCTGTCGCCGGCACCGGAGTTCGAGGCATGCAGGACATCCGAAAGCTCGAGCCCGAGAGACGGCGAGGTGCCCAGGACCGTGTCGAGGTTCGAAGAGTTTTGAGACGTCGAATCGCCGGACGATGAGCCACCAAGCAGTTGATCGATGATCGACATTCTAGTTCCTTCCGTATTGGTTCAACATTCCCGCATTGGCCGAGACCGCCGCAGGCACCCGAGAACGGCACGAAGCTTCAATAGTTCCTGTCGAATTTTAGGCAATTTGGAGATATCTATGGCCATTCCGCGAAAGGCGTGGCCGTGTGCGAGGCAAGCCATCGACAGCCCTTTTTGCGATAGCGGGTTCGTTGACGTAACGTCTTGTCAGCGCTCAATGGTTTCGGACAGGGCAGGTGCGACGCGACATGGAGGCTGCTGCCTCTGTTGTTCATCTGGCTCGGCGCGGTCGCGATCTTCGCCGCCGTCGCCACCTATCGGGAATGGTCCTGGCGGGCGGCGGAACTTGAGCGCGCTCCCAACAACACGCGACGAAGGTGCTGAATCGCCTTGTTTTTGAATACCAGGGCCGTCGGTAAAGTTCCTTAAGCATAAACGGGGGTTTACCTGGCGGGTCCACGGTCATGCATATTGCGTAAACCACACGAGACATAGGTTTGAGGAACCTCATGAGGTCTCGTGCATGATGTTTTCCAGCTCGCCCCGCAGGGATTCTGAGAAATCCTGGTCCAGTCTGGCCATCAAGATTCTGGCGCCGCTCGCCTGCATCGGGGTTCTATCGCTGTTCGCGCAAGTTCTGTCCGGCGCACGCAGTGATGCGCATCGCAACGCAAGCGCGACGGCCCTCAACCTTGCAACGGCCCTTTCCCAGGACATCGCACGCAATTTCGAGCTCTATGATCTGTCCCTGCAAGGGGTGGTCAAGGCCATGGCCGATCCGGGCATTGCCGCGGCGACACCTTCCATCCGCCAACTCGCCCTCTTCGATCATGCGTCAGGCGCGCGCTATCTCAACCGGACGATCGTGGTTGACGCCCAGGGGAGCGTCATCGCGGAATCACGGCCGGGCGCCTCGAAGCCGGAAAATCTCTCCGATCGGGAGTATTTCACTGTCCATCGGGACGGTCTGGTCGATGGCCTGTTTATCAGCAAGCCGATTCAGTCGCGCTATGATGGAGATTGGATCATCACGCTCAGCCGGCGCTACAATCAGCCCGACGGATCCTTCGGGGGCGTCGTGGCCGGCAGCCTCAGTCTGGGCTATTTCCAGTCCCTCTTCATGAATTTGAAGACCAACCGCGACGACCTCTTCCGCGTTCTTGCCACCGACGGCACGTTGATCATGCGCCAACCCTATCGGCGGACAGAGATCGGCAAGGACTTTTCGCGTAGCGACCTGTTCAACTATTTTCCCGGTGAGCAATCCGGGGTTCACGACCGGAAATCATCGCTGGATGATGTGGATCGCATCTATGCTTTCGCTCGCGTACCGAATTTTCCGTTCATTGTGACCGTCTCCGCCTCCAAGGCGCAGATCGAGATGGCGTGGAAGGACAAAGCCGTCAGCCTTGGATTGATGATGCTCTCCCTGGCCTTCGTCATCCTGGCGCTGGGCCTTTCGCTCGCGCGCGAATTCAATCTCCGGCGCAAGACCGAAGACAAGCTCGCCGCCGCGGCCTCGCGGCTCGAATTCATGTCACGAACAGACCGGTTGACCGGCCTCAACAACCGGTGGGCGTTCGATGAACTGGTGGCGAAGGAATGGAAGCGCGCCATCCGCGAACAAACCGAATTCTCGATCATGATGATCGATGTCGACCATTTCAAGCGCTACAACGACGAGCATGGTCATCTGCGGGGCGATGCGGCTTTGATCCGGGTGGCGGACTGCATCGAGAAGCATATCAAGCGGCCGGCTGACGTGAGCGCGCGCTTCGGTGGTGAGGAATTTGCGGTGATCCTGCCCGTGACCGCGGCGGAGGGCGCGATGAAAGTCGCTGAAGACATCCGCAACTCAGTCGCGCTATCGCACCTCGGTAGTCCCGGAATGCCGAGCCTGTCGGTCAGCATCGGCGTCACCAGCAAGATACCGGCACGGACAGATGTTTTCGAGGAAGCTTTCAACGTTGCTGATCGCGCTTTGTACCTGGCAAAGAGCGGTGGCAGGAATCGGGTCGTCTATCGGGCGGCCGAGACCGCTAATGAATTGCAGGTTTCGAACGCCGGGCGTGGCCGAGCCGACCCCTGATCAATCGGCGGAAACGCGGCCAAGAACGCTTTGGGCCTGATCCAGGATTTTCTGATCCAGCATCTTTTCCAGGTCCACATTTGACACGTCGGAACCCGTGGCCCTGTACCAGGACTGCTGATCGCGCAGACCGGCGCGCGGAATGTCGGCGTTCGGGTCCATATAGCTCCATTCTATCCGGTCGTAGAGAGCGGGGTCCTTCAACGTCGTATATTTAAGGCCGATGTCGACGACGGCCTTGCGATTGGGACCGCGCTTCATGGCCTCGTAATAGTCGCGAAGGCCCTTGATATAGGCGACGGTGAAGCCCAGCGCCTGCTTGGGGTTGCGATCCATCCAGTCCTTGTTGAACAGCACGACCGAGGATTCGAGCGAGCGCTTCGTCAGTTCCTGGGAGGCGCGGCGGAACACATAGGCCGTCTTCTGGGCTCCATAAAGCGCGACGAAAGGTTCGACGACAATGCCGGCGTCGATCGCCCTGGAGTCCATGGCGGCGCCCATCGACGGCCAGGGCATGTAGACGATCTCGACGTCCTTGAGGGTCAGGTTGATGCTTTTGAGCATGCGCCCGAGCATATATTCGAGCGAGGAGGCCGGTGCGTTGATCGCGATCTTTCGACCCTTCAGCGCCGCGAGTTCGTTCCTGCCGTCGTTCAAGTCGCTTCGCATGATCAGCGTATCGCTCGAAAAGCCAGGTTCGTCGCGTGTGCGACCCATGACGATCCGGACTGGCCAGTCGCGGGCGAAGGCATTGAAGAGAGCGGCGCTGACGCTGCCGCCGACGACCTGCACCTGATTTGTCGAGAGTGGCAGCGTCGCCGCAGCGCCGGAACCGATGCGCTGGATCGTGACGTCGATCCCCTCCTGTTTGAAGTAGCCTTTCTCGACGGCGATATAGATGGGCAGGTCCGCGATGATGCCCTGATCGCCGACGACCATCTCTTGCGCCAGCGCCGCGCCGGAAAAAACGATAGCCAGTCCGCAGATCACGGCCGATTGCACGCGACGTTTCAAAGTGGATTTGGCCATTGCAATTCCCGACGATTGAGCCAACGATAGACTTGGTAATTTGGACCAAAGCAAAACGTCGCCGGATCGGGTTGTCAATAGCAACAGGTTGAAAAGGCCACTAAGTCGGCTTTTGCTCTCGATGGAAGCGCTCTGCATTTGATTTAGGCAGGCCGGTCTTTGGGCATGCCCCGGGTGTTGTAGTTGACAACTACATCTGGTTGTATGTTACAATTCAAAAAAGCGGAGTGGAGTTTGGAGCGGCTCACATGCAAACGGCGGAACCGGTAAGACTGTCCACTCTCTCGACCGATTATGCGCGGACCGGCCCCGACACCCTGGCCGGCCGGTATCTTCGCCGTTTCTGGCAGCCTGTCTACCATTCCGTCGATCTGAAGCACGGGCGGCCCGTGCCTATCCAGATCATGGGGACGAGTTATACGCTTTATCGCGGCGCCAGCGGCGCCGCTGTCCTTACCGATGCCCGCTGTCCGCATCGCGGCACGCAACTTTCCAGCGGCTGGGTCGAGGACGATGACCTTCGCTGCTTCTATCACGGCTGGAAATTCGCGAAGGACGGAGCCTGCCTTGAGCAGCCGGCGGAGGAGTCGAAGTTTTGCGATCGCGTCCGGCTGCAGCCACGGCCGGTGCGGGAATATCTGGGGCTGATCTTTGCCTATCTCGGCGAGGACAATCCGCCCGCGTTTCCGCTTTATCCGCAGTTCGAGACATTCGAGGGCCTGCTCGAGGTCGACTCGTATTTCCGTCACTGCAACTATTTTCAGAATGTCGAGAACGCGCTCGACATGAGCCATGTGGCGTTCACCCACGCCAACAACAGCGCCTCGTTCCAGTCGATCGGGCTGGGCAGCAACCTGAAAGCCTTGGAATCGGATTGGGGCGTTGCCTATACGTTTCGCCGTGACGACGGCGAGCTAAGAATTCAGCAGTTCGGCATGCCGAACATTTTTTATATGACCGCCTTGCCGACGGACCCTGAGATCGGCTGGCAGGAATCCCTCTTCTGGTGGGTGCCCATCGACGACGAGCGGCACATGCAGTTCAGCCTGCACCGCGTGCCGGTTGCGGGGGCTGCTGCGGAGACAATTGACGCGCGACGACAGAAGCGCCGCGCCGAGATCGACATTCCGCATCAGGAGGCCTGCCGGCAGATCCTGCGCGGCGAAAAGCGGATCGAGGATTTCGACGAGCGGCGCATCGATCTTGTCCGGCTTCAGGACGATGTCGCCCAGATCGGGCAGGGCATCTTTGCCGATCGCAACCACGAACAGATGGGGCGCGCCGATGTCGGGGTCGTCGCCATCCGCAGGTTGTGGCGGCGCGAGTTGGAGGCGGTTGCCAATGGCGGCAGCCTGAAGGAGTGGCGGCTGACCGACGATATCCGGCCGCGCGCCTGGGGCATTGCCAATACGCTGTCGCGCGTCGGCCATGATGATGGCAACACCGACACTCAGGCCTTGGCGACGATCATCGACATCCGGCCGCATATCGAGATCGACATCCAGCTTAAGGCCCTGCACAGCGCCGACCGGAGCTTTGGGGCGTAGCACATGAATGAACGCGCCAAAGATCTGCATGACGGTTTACCGGCAGTACCGCCGGTGCTGTCGCTCAAAGAGCGGGACCGGCGCTGGAGCGGATTGCAGGCGCTGATGCGGGCGCGCTCGCTGGGCGCGATCGTTGTCGGCAGTTTTCAGGGCCGCGAGCGGCTCGAGAGTTATCTGATCGACGATTTCCTCGATTGCGTGGTTGTCCTGCCCCAACAAGGCGAGGCGATCTTGATCTCCTTCTCCGGCAACCGTATCTCGCGCATGTATGAAAGCCAGGATCGCGGCTGCGATGTCTGGGTCAGGGACGTGCGGGTCGGCGCCGGCGGCAAGTATGTCGGAGAAGTGCTGGAGGGATTGGGCCTTGCCGCGTCTCATATCGGCGTTGTCGGCTATGGTCCGACCGCGCCGGGCGAGATGGAAGGCCTGTTGCCGGCAGGCTTCGAGCGATCGTTGCGGCAACGGCTTCCTCGGGCGGTGCTCGAGGATTTCACGCAGGATCTGACCGATTTCATCCTGGTCAAGAGCGATGAAGAGCTGGCGTTGCTGCGCTATGCGGCCGCCGTCAGCGAGCATGCCTGCCAGGCCATGATCGCGGCCTGCAGGCCGGGCGTCAGCGAGGCCGAGGTGTATGCCTCGATCCTGTACGAGATACACCGGCGCGGTTGCGACACGCGCTATCCGTTCCTGAGCCTGCAATCGGGGCCGAGCAATATCGCCTGGGGCGCGCCGCGCTGGAGCCTGCGGGCCGAGCCGCCGCGTATTCTGCAGACGGGCGATCTCATCCAGGCCGAAATACACACCACGTACGGCGCGCAGGAATCGCAGGTGCAGATGTCGGTGGCTCTGGCGCCTGTAAATGACATCATCCGCATCTGCGAAGACGTGGCGCGCGCTTCCTATGCGCGGGGCCTGGAAGCGGTGCGGCCAGGCGCGACGTTCGCCGACGTCGTCCATGCCATGGAAGCGCCGATCCGGGGTGCCGGATGCTGGAGCAAGACGCCGCTCCTGCACACGCTGACGTTCGGCGCGACCGGCTTCACCAACGTCAATCGCGATCAGATTGCCGGGACCAGGGAAGGTTCGATCGAAGGGCAGATTGCAGCCGGCATCCGGCGGGGCGATCTGGTGCTGGAAAAAGGCATGTCGCTTCAACTTGAACCCAACGCCTGCATCGGCACGCGCAGGGTCAATATCGGCGGGTCGGTGGTGATCACGGACAGCGGCTGCGAGGCGCTCAACACCATTCCCACCCGGGTTCACTATGTCGGATAGGAGTTTTGCCGCTGCGTCTATTTGCTGGCCGAAACCTTCTTGCGCTTGGTCTCCGCCGCTGTCTTGTGCGCCGCGACAGGGGCCTTGGCGCGCACGCGACGCGATGATGAGGCTGCCGGTTTCGGCGGCTCGGCCGCAGCGCGGAGCGATTGTTCAACCTGGTCCAGGGTGGCGAACAGGTCGCGCTGCGCTTTTGCGCTCAGGCCGGCGAATATCTTCGCCTGGATGGCCTGCATCTCGCGCATCATCTCGATATAGAGATCGCGGCCGCTGTCTTTCAGGATCACGAATATGGAGCCGCTCATGGGGTCCAGCGTGCGGTCGATGAACCCCAGTTCCAGCAGGCCGATGACCGCGCGCGAGATGGCAGCCTTGTCGAGCGTCACCAGATCGGTGATGCGCGTGGCGGAAATCGGCGGGCGCCGGTAGAGAACGCTGAGGACTTTCCACTGATGCGAGGTCAACCCGCGAGACATATAGATGCCAGTCGTCTGGCGACCAATCAGAGCGTGAAGGATGGAAATGCGATAGGAAAAATTAAGTTCCAGCGGCAAATCACCGGCGGCCTTGGCAACTCGTTTCATTGCAGCTCTTTCCTCGGAAGTCCTCAGACGAAGCAGCGAAGTGCTCTGTGACAGGCATACGCGTTCGTCTGGCGACGATCAATTTAAATTACGCTTGACCGGCTGCTTTTGCCGCAGTTTAGAAGAGTTGGAAACGCCAAACAAAACGATCGTATCGATCTCATCGGAACGCTGCGGATCGATAACGACAAGTTGTAAACAGCAAGAAGGGCAATGACCATGACGCTCGATGAGATCAAGCACAGTGTAGCCGTCGGCAGCCAGATTCTCTCAATCACCGGATTGGCTGCCGGCATCCGCTCGTCCATGGGCCATGTCAGCCTGCGCGATCCGAACAATCCTGATCGTTTCATCGTCAAGGGACGCGGCTATCCCATCGATGCCGTTCATCGCATGCGCGCCAGGGACATGGTCGTCTGCGACCTCGACGGCAGGTTGATTGATGGACCTCCCGGCGTCGTTCAATGCAATGAAGTGATGATCCATGCCTGCGTGATGAAGGCGCGGCCGGAGGTCAATTCCGTCGTTCATGTCCATCCGCCCTTCAGCGTCATGCTGACCGTGATGGGGATCACGATCAAGCCGGTGGTGCTGGAAGGCATCAAGCTTGTCCGCAAGCCGCTGCCGGTCTATCCGAAGACGGCGCTGATCACGTCTGTCGAACGCGGCCGGGACATGGTCGCGGCACTCGGCGATGCCGATGCCGTTCATCTGCTTGGTCATGGCGTGACGACCGTCGGCAAGACGATGGAAGAGGCGGTGATGAATGCGTGGCAGCTCGAGCATCAGGCGCAGATGAACTATTATGCGACGACGGCTGCCGGTCCCGATCATCCGCAGATCGCCGATCATCTGATCGATGAGTTTCTGCAGTGGAAGCCTCTCGCTGAGCCGCATTTCCAGGAAGCCGTCGCGAAGGTCGGCAAGGTCAACACCGGCGGCAGCATGTGGAGCGATCTCGTCGCCAAGGCGGAAGAGGCGATGCGATGATCGCAGCTTGACATGTGTCATGCTGCTCGTTGGCCGTGCACGTTTGCCCAAAGAGTGGACTTGCGCGAACGTCAGCGATGCTGATGTAGATATCAACATGGTGTCGGTGTCGACTTGCGGGCATGCCACTTGATAGATAGGCTCGCTTTGATGGCGAACTGGCCGGAGGCTAGGTAATTTGAATGGCTGTGATCCAGGCCACGAAGATCTCCAAGACATTCTTCAATCCATCGGAAAGCCGCGCCGTAAAGACGCTGGACGATGTGAGCTTCAGCGCCGACAAGGACGAGTTCGTGGTTCTGCTCGGCCCCAGCGGCTGCGGTAAGTCGACGTTCCTGAACATTCTCGCCGGTTTGACGCCGCACGATCGCGATGGCGGCAAGGTGATGGTTCATGACAGAACCGTACTGGCGCCGCAGCCGGATCTCATCGCCTATATGTTTCAGGATTCCATTCTCTATCCCTGGAGAACGGTGATCAAGAATGTCGAGCTTGGGCTTGAAACACGGGATATGTCGCGCGCCGAGCGGCGCGAACGCGCCTTTAAATATCTTGATCTCGTCGGCCTGCGCGCTTTCGCCGATCATTATCCGCGGCAGATTTCCGGCGGCATGGCGCAGCGGGTGGCCCTATGCCGTTCGCTGGCGTTGGAGACGGAGATCATTCTGATGGATGAGCCCTTCGGCGCGCTCGATGAACAGACCCGCGCGACGCTCGGCTCCGAACTGTCCTCCATCTGTCGGGAGCTGAAGCGGACGGTCGTCTTCGTCACGCACAGCCTTGCCGAAGCGGCTTTTCTCGGCGATCGCATCGCGGTCTTCAGCGCTCAGCCGGGACGCATCAAGATCGAGATCAAGAACAACTTGCCGCGTCCGCGCGTGATGGGTTCGCCCGAGTTCCGGGACTTCGTCGACGAGTTGTGGCTGCACCTGCAGGGCAAGCCGGATGAGAAGCCCGAGGCTGGGCCGGCAACGGGCAGGCAGGCCTCGCCAATGGGGGCGGCATGATTTCGCCGGCCACCGCGAGGGCAGCCCTCATCATTGCATTGCTGGCGATCTGGGAATTGTCGATTTATCTCTCCGGCGCCAGCAACATTCTGGTGGCGCGGCCGTCGCAGATCGCCGTTGCCGGATGGAACATGATTGTCGGCGCGAGTTCGGCGCCTGATTTCTATCTGAATATCGGCCTGACGATCTTTGAGCTCATCGTCGCTTATGTCATCGCCGCCGTCATCGGTCTGTCCGTCGGCACGATGGTCGCCAACTGGAAAGCATTGGGTGATGCGCTGGAGCCCCTGCTGCTGGCTCTCTACGCGCTCCCTAAAGTCATCCTCTATCCGATCATTGTCTTGACGGCAGGGGCGGGACTGGCCGGCAAGGCCTTCTTCGGCGTGCTGGTCGGCATCTTTGTCATCATCTTCAACACATCGGCCGGGTTGCGGCAGATCGATCCCAATTATCTGCGGCTTTCGGACTCGCTTGGCTTCGGGCCGCGGCGGCGGTTCTTTTCGGTTATCCTGCCGGCGGCGGCGCCGACGGTGCTTGCCGGATTGCGCCTGGGCTTCGGCTATACGCTCATCGGCGTCCTCACCGCAGAGCTGCTGACTGTCAATTCAGGCCTGGGGCGGCTCATCGACTGGGCGTCCTTCAATTTCTACACGCCGGAGTTGTTTGCTCTCATCATTCTGGCCATCGGCCTGGGCATTCTGGGCAACATGGCATTCTCTTCGCTTGAGCGGCGGTGGGTCCGGTGAGCGCCGCGTCCTCCTCGGCGGCGCGAACCGTCATCGCCATTCGCCTGGTCTGCTGCGCCGTGGTGCTGCTTGCCTGGGACCTCAGCCTTCGTTTCGGTCTCATCGATCCGCTGTTTCTGGCGACGCCGATGCAGACGCTTCAGGCGCTGCCCAAAACGGCGGTGACGTCGCTGCCGCACATCGCCGCGAGCTTTCTCTCGTTCTTTCAGGCGCTGGCTTTGGGCGTCGGGGCAGCTGTCATTATAGGCTATCTTGTCAATACGTCCTCCTATGCCTCGCGGATGTTCATGCCGATTTTCCAGGCCGGCGTGACCTTGCCGAAAGTGACCTTGCTGCCTGTGCTCGTCCTGTGGCTCGGCATCGAGAAAACGACGATCGTCACCTATGGCGCGCTGTCGGCGTTCTTCCCGATGATCGTCAATGTCGCGGCCGCGATGCAGGAGGTGAAGCCCAATCAGATCACCTTGGCGCGCTCGCTCGGCCTGTCGCGCGTGGCGATCATGCGCAAGGCCGTGCTCCCGGCGATGCTGCCGGTGCTGGCGTCCGGTCTCTTCTATGCCTGCAACGCCGCGATGATGGGCGTGTTCATCGTCGAGCTCGCGGTCGCGAGGGTCGGCGTTGGATCCTATGTGCATGACCTGGCGGTCACATTCCGCACGCCGGAACTTTACGCCGCGGTGGTTCTGACATCGTTGATGACGATCGCGATCAATCTGGCGATCTGGTACGCAGCCCGGCATCTCAGCAGATGGCGGACGATCGATATCTGACAGCACAAGCAAAGGGGCTCGCTATGGCATTGTGTTTCCGTAAAGCTGCTTTCATCGGTCTGGTAATGGCTCTCCATGCGGGGGCGAAGAGCGTCGCCAGCGCGCAGGAGACCTTCAAGTACGGCTCGCCGGTGAACACCCCGAACTTCTATCTTCCGGTTCTGGCCGCCCAGGAGCAGGGGTTCTTCAAGAAGAACGGCGTCAAGGTCGACTGGCTGCCGTCGCAGAGCGGGCCCGATATGCAAAGGGCCATGGCGGCAGGTGCGATCAAGATCGCGTCGTCGCAGACCATTCCCGACCTGTTGTCGATCGCACGCGGCGTGCCGCTCGTCATCGTCGGGCAGATGCAGACCTATGACGATTTCGCGCTCTGGGTGAATACGAACGGGAAGGTGAAGAAGCCGGAAGATCTCAAGGGCGCGCGCATCGGCGTCTCGCGCTTTGGAGGAACCGAGCATTCCTATGCGCAACTGATCGCCGCGAAGCTCGGATACGCGAAGGACATTCAGTTTGTCGCCACGGGCGGCATTCGCGAAAGCCTCGCCATGCTGACGACGGGCGGCATTGATGCCGTGGTCCTGACAATCAGCAACCTGACCGATCTGAAACTGCAGGGCCGGGTGACGGAAATCCTGAAGGTGAAGGATTATCTGCCGCAGAACTGGCTCGCCTATACGATCCTCGCCACCCGTGATTTCGTCGACAAGGATCCGCAGACCGCCAAAAAGATCGTTCAATCCATTCTGGAAGCAAACCGCTATCTGATGGACAAGGGCTCAAAGGACTGGGCGGTCGCCAAGATCAAGGAATTGAGCGGCTATTCGACCGAGGCAGCCGAGCTCATCTACAACGCGCTCGATCTCAGCACTGACGGGAAGGTCACCAGACAGGCACTCGACAACGTGGCCCAATACATGGTCGAACATCAGCAGTTGAAGGCCAGTGAAGTGCCGACCATGGAGAAGGCGTTCACGGACAAGCTGCTGCAGTAGACCGGGTCACATTGCCGCTTGACGAGACGTATGAAGGGGCGCGCTGGCGCAGCGCATGGCGCGCCGTCGAGAACGCCACATCGAGCTTCGGAACAAAGGTCGCGCCCCTCGCGGCGCCGGCGCAACTCGTGAACCTCACCTCTTCCGCCGCCAGCAGCGGCGAAAATCCAAGTCCGCCCAGTTCCAGGCCGATTCCCGCCTTCGGGGCGAACAACACCACCGGTGAACTCAGATGAGAGTCAAGCTCAGTAGGCGTCGATCTCCTTGAGTGCCGCAGTGGCTTGCCCCCAACTGTCGGCTGCCGCCGGCAAGCCATAGTACAGCACCGCGTGCAGCAGGATCTCGCGGATTTCTTCCTTGGAGACGCCATTGGCGATGGCGCCCTTCACATGGTTCTTCAACTGGGCCGGGCGCGACTGGCCGGCCAGCATGGCGATGGTGAGCATGCTGCGCAGCTTCAGCGACAGCTCGGGCCGGCTCCACACCTCGCCGAAGCAGATGCGGGTGACGACATCCTGCAGGGGCATCTGGAAATCATCGGCATTGTCGAGGGCGCGCATGCCTTCGGGGCCGAAAATCTGCTCGCGCAGTTCGCGTCCGCGTGCTGCGGCATCGTTGGCTGTGTCGCTCATGCAATGTGCTCCCTGGTGAGTTAGGTCAGGCAAAGGGCAGAAAGTCCCACCAGCCGCGGCGTGACCTCGCTGGCAAACAGCGTCAGGTTCTCGACGGTTTCGGCATGGCCGAGCGTGCCGGCCTGGCCCATCATCAGCAGGTTGCCGAAGCCGCCGACCTCACCGTGGAACTGCGCGATCTGCGCGAAGACATCGTCGGGCGTACCGACGAACATGAGGCCGGCGTCGATATATTGCTCGATCGTCGGGTTGGCGGGCAGGGGCTTGCCGTCGCGCGTGCGCGGGCGGACGGCATTGGGACCGGCCTGCAGCATGCGGACATTGTCGCGCACGGAGTTGAACCCGGCGGGGTTGGCGAAGTGCGGTTCGAGCCGCGCCGCAGTGGAGAAATAGGCCTTCATCTGTTCGGCGCGGGCGAAGGCGGTGGCGCGATCGTTGGCGACCGAGACGACGGCAAGATAGGCGAGCCTGTCGTCATCCGGCGGCCTGCCATGGGTTTCGACATAGGCGTCGCGATAGCCGGCGAACACCGAGCGGGCGACGGCGCCGGAGAGGAAGGTGGCGCAGGTATAGTCGAGACGGGCGTGCTGCGCGGCGCTGCCGGCGCTCGACGCGGTCATCCAGATGGGAGGGTGGGGCTGCTGGAACGGGCGGGGCCAGAGGCTGACGACGCGGAAATGATAGTGGTCGCCGTTCCAGGAAAAATTCTCGGCCGTGTTGGTGAGCGCCGCGACCACGAGATCATGCGCTTCCCAGAAGCGCTCCATAAAGCCGTTCGACTGCTGGTTCGACATATAGACTTCGTAGCCGGCGCCCTTGACCAGGCCGACTTCGAGGCGTCCACCCGACAGAACGTCGACCATGGCGATCTCTTCAGCGACCCGCACCGGGTTGGAACGGTGCGCAAGCGGGATGCCAAGGGCGAGCAAGCGCGCGGTCTTCGTCTGCCGGGCCAGGATCGCCAGCGTGGTCATGCATGAAGTCGACATGCAGGTGGCCGAGGCGTGATGCTCGTTGACCATGATGTTGTAGCCGAGTTCATCGGCCAGCATATATTCGTCGAGATAGCGGTTGAGCAGCGCCTTGGCCTCGCGCGGGTCGCAATGTCCCTGGGGCAGGGTGACGCGCATGGAGCCCGGCACGTCGAAGGCGGGATAGTAGGCTTGCTCGCTGAATTGCCAGACTTTCACGGGCGGCGCTCCTCAGGCTGCTGCGGTGGACGAAGTGGCGGCGAACGCGGTGATGGCGCGGGCTGCGGGCTCGGCGCCGTCGATGTGGATGCGGTGCCCGCAGCCCGGCAGAACCTGCAGAGCAGCGTTGGGAAGCGCCGCCGCGATGTCCTGGGCATAGGCGCGCGGGACGATGGCGTCGGCATCGCCCCACAGGATCAGGGCCGGCGGCGTGGCCCGGTGCAGCCGTTGCCGCAGCTTCGGATTGTGCAGATAGGGCGACCAGCCGAAGAGGCTGACCGCCGCCGTGTTGCGCGCCGCGCGTTCCAGCACGTCAACCGGCAAGGTTGCTGGATCGACGCGGGCTGCGGGTGGGGTCGCCTGCATCCTTGCCTCGACCTCGGCCGCCGGGAGCATGAAGATATCTGCGACCTGCGGCGTGCGGCGATCGCCGGTGCTGATGCCGAGCGGCGCGCCGAGCACGGCGCGCGTGACGCGGCGCGGCTCCTTCACCAGCATTTCGAGCGCGATCCAGCCGCCAAGCGACAGGCCGACCAGAGTGATGGCGTCGAGCCGCAGATGATCGAGCAGGTCGAGGTAGAAATAGCTGAGGTCATCCACGGTGGTGACGCCCCGCGGCAGGTGCGAGGCGCCGAAGCCCGGATGCGACGGCGCATGGACGGTGAACGTCCCGGCGAGCCGGTCGATGAGGCTGGCTGTCGCCTCGAGCCCGTCCATCCCGTGCAGAAACAGCAGTGGAGGACCATTCCCCTTGCGGACGATCTCGATGCCGCAACCGCGGATGTCGAGCGTCTCGGCACCCTTCAGAAACGTTTCCCGGCCGTTTTCCTCGCTCAAAGTCGCCTCCTCAGGCGGTCCGGCTTCGGCCGGACGCTGCCAGATCAATCGTGGAACGCGGCCGGATGGTCCAATTCTTTGCACTTGCCAGACTGATGCCTCGCTGGCATTGAAGTTTCATGGAACTGCGGCATTTGCGCTATTTTCAGGCTGTGGCCCGCGAGGAGCACTTCGGGCGCGCGGCTCGCAACATCCGGATCGCGCAGCCCGCGCTGACCCGCCAGATCCGCGATCTCGAAGTCGAACTGGGCGTGACACTGTTCGAGCGCCTGCCGCGCGGCGTGCGTCTTTCCGCGGCGGGCACAAGCTTCCTGCGCGATGTCGACATCATCCTGGGGCAGGTCCAGCATTCGGTCGACCATGTGCGCGCCTTCGCCCACGGGCATGTCGGTACGGTGCGCATCGGCTTCAGCGAAATCGCGTCGCGGCATCGTGCGATCGCCTCGAAGATCCTGGCCTTCCGCCTGAGCGAGCCGCGCATCGAACTCAATCTCTTGCCGATGGGATCGCTGGCCCAGCTCGACGGTCTGCGCAGCGGCAGCGTCGATGTCGGCATCGTCTACGATGTGCATCACAGCGATGACGATCTTCAGTATTTCGATTGCATCGATCTCGGCATGAGCGACATCGTGCTGGCGCTCTATCCCGGCCACCGGCTGGCGCAGCAGAAAGAAATTCGCGTGCGCGAGCTGGCCGGCGAGCCGTTCCTGTTCGGCATCCGCAAGGCTGGGCCGCTCTATTACGACCGGCAGATGCAGGCGTTGCTTGCCCACGGTGTTTCACCGAATATCATTCAGGAGACGGCGACCCACTCGATCCTGCTGAGCCTTGTGTCGGTCGGCATGGGGATCGGCTTCACCGAATATTCGGACGATACATCGTCCTCCAATGTGCTGCTGCGCCAGGTCAAGGATCTCGACCTGGCGTTTCGTCTGCACCTGCTGTGGCGCAAGTCCAATCCCTCGCCGGCCGTGCAGCGCTTCGTTGATGCGCTGCGCCCGGACGATGAGGACGCAGGCTGCTAGGAGCTTTTTCGGTTCTGATGGAATCAGAACCGAGCTCTAGGTTTTTGTTTTGAAGCATTTTCTTCACGCGAACCGGCAGCCACTTCGCTCGAAAATGCTTTAGCTAGTGCGCGACCACCGCCTCCTCGGCCTGGGCGTCCGAGCTGGTATCGTGCAGGAAGACCATCACGATGCAGGCGATGACGGAGAGGACCAGCGGTACTGCGGCGAAGAGGTAGAGATAATCAAGCGGTACATTCATGCCGATGAGCATGCCGCCAATCGCCGGCCCGCCGAAGGCGCCGAAGCGCCCGATGCCGAAGGCGTAGCCCACACCCAGCGCGCGAACATGCGTCGGATAGACGATGCCTGCCGTCGCATTGAGGCCGAACTGGATGCCCAGCAGGCAAAAGCCCGATGCGAAGGTGATCCACACCAGCCATGGCGTCGTCGCAAGATAGCCGATCGCCGCTGTCGAGGGGATGCCGAGCAGGATGAGCAGGATGACGGGCCGCAGACCCATCTTGTCGATGAACCGGCACATGACGAGCCCGCACACCGAGCCGCCGAGCTGGAACATGAGGTTGGCGTTCTGCGCCGTTTCGGCGCTGCCGCCGGCTTTGATGAGAGCGGGGGTGATGATCGTCTGCATCCAGATGTTGACGAAGTAGAAGACCATCAGATTGATCGCAAAGAGCAGCCAGATGAGCGGCGTGATCACCGCGAACTTGCCGGCGAACAGATCGGCGAAGCGCGCCTTCGTGCGGTTATGGCTGGCCGAGACGACGACATCGTTGGGGCCGATCACCGTGCCCATGCGGGCGGCGACACGCACCATCTCGGCTCGCCGCGAGGGGATGAGGCTGAGATATTTGATCGACTCGGGCAGGATGAAGAATGAGAGCGCCGCGATGATCAATGGCACGATGCCGCCGATCCAGAAGATGATCGGCCAGTCGTAAGTCTTCGCTAGCGTATTGGCGACGATGGGCGGGAAAATGCCGCCGAGCGTGGTGCCGATGAACATCAGGATGATGAAGGTCGCGCGCACCCGGCGCGGCGCCATTTCCGCGTTCAGCGAGATCGTGTTGGAAACGACGCCGCCGACGCCGAAGCCGGTGAGAAACCGCGCCCAGGTCAGATGCTCGACCGAATTCGACACGGCGACAAGCATCGTAAACAGGCCGAAGACGACGAGAGACAGGATGATCGCGATCTTGCGGCCGTAGCGATCGCCGATCCAGCCGAAGAGGGGCGCGCCGAACAGCACGCCGAAATTGGTTGCGCTGAACGGAAATGTCAGCGCCGCCGGCGAGGCGAGATGCCAGTCACGCACGAAGAACGGCCCAGCCGCGGGCGCTGCCGAAATGTCGTAGCCATCGATGAGCGTGATCATGAAACACCAGAATACCAGCAGCCAGTTGAAGCCGGTGATTTTCTGGTTGTCGACGAGATCGTCGATGTTGATGGTTTGGGCCGGGGGGATGGCGGTTTGCGGCATGGGGTGTCCCTCCTGGACATGGCGTGTGAGCGGCCGGGCTTTTCTGCGCCGCAGCCGCGATTTGCCGCAGGCTTAGCCGGAAGGACTTGATCTGTCATGGGAATGCGGTTCACCAAATCGTGACGTATTGCCGCGCGGAGCCGCCGGGAAGCAGTTCGGGTAAAAGTCCAAGTGACTAATTTATAAAGTAAAAATGCAGCGGAACGCGGTTATGGCACGCTTCGCTGCATTATGTTCAAGTCCGCCGGCGGGATAATTCTAGGCCGCGTCGCTCAGGGGGACGATGATCTCTGTGACTTCGCGATCATGTGGCGCGAGGCTGGATCTGGTCTCGTCCGTCCATTTCGCAACCTTGATCACCCGTCCGGTTGCCATCCCATCATCGGTGGAGTCTGCCGGCTCAATAATATTAAGCCCGCTCCGATCCAGGAAAAACGTATGGTCACCGAAGAGGCTCACCAGTTTTGCATTCACCGGATGATCGCCGGGCACGACTTGTGCATCGAGATGGTTCAGGGTCTGCCCCACATCTGCGGATGTCAGTTTCATCATAGGCTCCTTGGATTGTGTTGATCTACGTCTGATCGCGCTGTCAGGTCGATTTGGTAATCAATGTCAGCGTCCCTTGCTCATCGAGGCTGGCAACCACAATCTGGGATGTCTTGACACCTTTTGCTTTCAACGCTTCCGCCGCTTCCGGTATGGCATCGATCGATTGATGCAGTTTCTGCATATCCTCCTGCTTCGTCGTTGCGATCACAGCGTCAATCTGGTTTTGCGTCTTAGGTGGAAGGTCCGAGAATTCAACTATTTCAACCTTCGTGAGGCGCGGGACAGCGCGCGCATCCGACGCCGGTGCTTTATCGGGACCACGCTGTGGTGCCGGAGATGGAGATTGTGCTTGCGCGGAGGCCATGAAAGCCAGGACTGAGAGCGCGGTGAGTGTCATCGATATTCGCATCGTAGCTCCTTCGCGTGTGCGGCGAGTACGCCTGGAAGTGGAAATCAAACAAGCAATGCCGGCCTTCTTCTGTTGATCATGTGGCCATTCGGTGCGGTTAACGCGGCCAAAGTGCGAAGCGTTGATCGGAATCGTCCAATGCCGACGACATTGATCGCGATGTGATCGCGCTTCGGCTGTTTTTAGAAATGCCCGCGGGCAATAAAGCCGATTGACTTCAAGTGGCTTTGGCAACCAACGATTAACTCGCTTCCTGAATGTCGAAAATATCAAGCCCAAGCTGCTTGCCGGCGTGGGTTGCGGATGGTTTTCTTCGTTGGACGAGAAACAAAGGAGACGATCATGTGCTTCATCTTTGCTTCTGCTCTTATGGCTCTGGTCTTGTCGCGTGGTTTTGCTGTTCGCCGGCCGATTAGAGCGACCGCGGTCCTTGTGAGACCGAATATTTCGTGAGGAATCGAATCGAACCGGGCCGCGATCGGAATCAATCCGAAAGCTGCGTGGTCGTGACGTCATCATCATGATTGGAGGTCAAAGTGAGGCAGTTCATTTGCGCATCTATCGCGATTTTCGCCCTGGGCTCAGTCGCTTCCAGCGAAGAACTTCAGGAGAGAAACATCTCTCTTGCAACAGCCACACAGATTGCTCAGGACGGCATCAGTGCATGCAGCGCCAAGGGCTATAATGTCTCGGTGGCTGTGGTTGACCGAGCCGGGCTGGTGCGCGCGCTCGTGAGGTCTGATAAGGCCGGCCCACATACGCTGGGGGCAGCGCAGGCAAAAGCCTACACGGCGGCATCGGCTCGCTCGGTGACGAGCGCCATGGCAAAAAATGTACAGGAGAACCCCGGTGCCGCCCAATTGGTTGACATACCGGGCTTTCTTGTCCTCGCCGGCGGCGTCCCCATCAAGATCGGTGACGAAACCATCGGCGCGATCGGCATTGGCGGCGCTCCGGGTGGAAACCTGGACGAAGAATGCGCCACCGCAGCTTTGGAAAAGATAAAAGACAAGCTGAAATAGCTGGTTATTCCTGCGCCGACGGCTTTCGTCACGTGACTTTCGATGGTGGGGCTGTCGAAAGCCCGTAGCAGCTCATGATGCCTGCCCGAAACGGACGGCCGGCGCTTGCAAAGAATCTGATATCGCTTGTCGGATCGGCAAAGCCCCGTTCGTCCTTGAGGTGTGGATAGGCATTTCATGAGGAGAGACGAATATGCCCAACACCGTACGTCTGCACCGCGTTCTGGCGACCAGCCCCGAGAAGGTCTATCGCGCGTTCATCGAAGCGGATGCGCTGGCGAAATGGCTTCCGCCCGATGGCTTTGCGTGCACGGTGCATCATCTGGAGCCGAAAGTCGGCGGCACGTTCAGAATGTCCTTCCGGAACTTCACGACGGGCAAAGGCCACGCGTTCGGCGGCGAATATGTCGAGCTCGTTCCAGGCGAACGTCTGCGCTACACGGACAGATTCGACGATCCCAACCTGCCCGGCGAATTGCAGGTGACCGTGACATTGAAGAAAGTGTCGGTCGGCACCGAACTGGATATCACGCAGGCAGGCATACCGGACGCCATTCCAGTCGAGGCCTGCTATCTCGGCTGGCAGGACTCGCTGCGGAACCTGGCGAGCCTCGTCGAGCCTGACATCAATCAATAGCGGACTGGATACATGGCGAGAGGCCATTGCCGCGTTTGAACGGCAATGGCCTCTCGCGCCGCTTCGCGTTATTCCGCCTTGATGTTGTTGGCGCGAATGAGCGGTTCCCAGCGGGTGAATTCGTCTGCCAGGAGCTTGGCGAATTCTTCCGGCGAGGAGCCGACAGGATCCAGACCAAGATTGGCCATCCGCTCCCGGATGGCGGGATCCTTCAGCACCGCAATGGTGTCGCGGGAGATCTTGTCGATGATGGGCTGCGGCGTTCCCTTCGGCGCCATCAGTCCGCTGAGCGCATAGACCTGTACCTTGGGATAGCCGAGCTCGGCGAAGGTCGGCGTATCTGGAAAGATCGGCGAGCGTTTGTCGGCGGCAAGGGCAAGCGGCTTGATGCCTTGTGTGGTCTTCATGGCGTTGGCGGACTCCGGCACCAGCGCCAGCGAGAGTTCGACCTCGCCTTTGGCGAATGCTTCGACGGAGGGCGAGCTGCCGCGATAGGGGACATGCGACAGATCGATCTTGGCTTCGTAAGCGTAGAGCGCCACGCCAAGATGGCCGGAAAGGCCGATGCCGGCCGAGCCGTAGCGGACCTTGCCGGGGTTGGCGCGTGCATAGTCGGTCAACTCCTTCAGCGTCTTGACCGGGATCGACGAATTGGCGAGCAGCAGGTTGGGCGTCGAGGCCAGAATGGTGATGGGCGTGAAGGCGTCCCGCCCATAGGGAACCTTGTCGCGCAACAGATGCGCCATCACATTGGCCGCCAGTGTTCCGAGCAGGAGCGTGTATCCATCCGGTGCCGAGCGCGCCACAGCCTCGCTGCCGATGACGCCGCTGGCGCCGGTGCGGTTCTCGACGATGATCGTCTGGCCCCAGGTCTTCGACAGTTCGGATGCGACGAGGCGGGCGACAATGTCTGTCGCGCCGGCGGCGGGAAAGGGCACGATCAGGCGTACTGGCTTGTTGGGGTAGTCTTGTGCGAGCGCCGCGCCGGCGAGCGGGAGGCCGATCGCCAATCCGAACACGATTCGCCTGAAGAATGACATTTGATGATCCCCTCTGTTTGCTCGCGCTCGCGATCGATGGCGCGATTGTCGATGCTTATTGTTGAGCCTGACGACTTGTTGCGTGACGACTTGGCTTTGGCTGCCCGGCATCACGATGCCGTTACATCGACTATGTCGCAAGACGAACGTCAACGAGATTATTACGGGAAACTGGCTCTCCGGGCGGGGGAACGAACCGTCCGCGTTTCCCGCAGGTCGCGCGATCCCTGAGACGTTTCAGCCTTGCTATACTTTCGCCTTGTTCGGACGTAACACAGCCTCAGCAACGACAAGGGATTGGGAATCGTGGTAACGGCAAAACATGGCTTTTGGGCTCTCGCGGCAATCGTCCTGGCGAATGTACCGGCCCATGCCGTGGATGACGGGGTCAAAAGGCAGTTGATGAAGATCGAGCCGACGGCCCGTCTGGAACAGGCCTGCGATATTGAGCTCATGGCGCAGATCAACAAAAAGCACCAGGAATTCCGGGTCGACAAGGTGATTGCCTATGCCATCTCCGATCCCAGCTACAAGACCGACTTCATCAACGCCCCCGGCGCGACGTTCCGCAGCCGCGGCGACTGGTATTACCTCTCCTACAAGTGCAAAACCGGCCCCAAGCATATGGACGTCAAGGCCCTGAACTATGAGATCGGCGCCAAGATCGACCACAAGGACTGGAAGAGATACTCGCTTTACGATTAGGGCACCCGCTAAGGGGTCATGCCACGATGCCGTACCCCAAGGGGGGGACATCAGAGACTGGTTTGAAGAGTGTCGATGGGCAGCGCCGAGGAGGAATTCACTGCTTGCCTTGCCGCTTGCGCTGTTCCTAGCGGCAGGTCCGTCGCAGTTGGTCTTTGCCGAGAGAAGACAAACGCCCGGAGAAGTGGAGGGCGAGCAGCTCGCCCTCCAGAATTGACTAGTAGCAGCCCCAGGGATTGCAGCGGCGATAGTAGCCACGGCCATAGTAGGGACCGCTTGATGCCGCGCCGATGACGGCGCCGCCGATAACGCCGGCGGCCAAGACGGCAGCAGTGGCGTTGGCAGCGTCCTGCGATTGCTGGCGGTTGGCCTGATAGGTAGCTCCCACGCAACGGCGATAGCGTTGCGTGCCGGGCTTCAGTCCCTGCGAGTCGCAGGTGATCTCGGCGCTTACAGCAGATTCCTGCGTGGTCTGGCAGCCAGCGAGAGGAACCGAGAGCAAGAGAGCAATAACTGCAATATTGATAGGTAGTTTCATATTGTTTCTATCCAAACGATGATGTGAACCGAGGCTGGTTAATTCGGCTTACGACATTTTGCAACTGGAGATGATAATTTTCCTGTGGGGACCTTCAGCACGTTCAGGACCAGCGGGGATATTTGCCGAAGCTTTGCCGCCGGCTGTAGGCGAACGCAGAAGCGCGAAAGACATCAGGCCAGAAAATTCCGAGAAAGGGCTTGCGCACGTCTGTGAAGGCTGAAGAAGAATGGATGGCGGAGACGGAGTCCGCCTAACCGCATTTCGCTGCCTTCCGTCGACCTTCAGAAAGTGCTCTGCCGCACAATGGTTTCCACTGGAAAGTTCCGCCGCCCTTCGTGCGCTTTCGCCTCGAACCGTGCTAAAAGTGTGGTCTCAGGTGTGGGCTCGATTAAATGGCAAAGCTTAAGCTAACCGCTAGGACCGTTGAAACAGCCCCGGTCGGCAAACATTCCGATGCTCTGACGCGGGGCCTCTATCTTCACGTCGCGCCTGGCGGAACAGCAAAGTGGATTTTCCGGTTCCGCTGGCATGACAAACAGAGGGAAATGGGCTTGGGCGCCGCCCGGGCAAAAAGGGGCGATGAAAACAGCAAGCCGATTGATCCTGTCAGTCTGGCCGACGCCCGGGAGGCGGCGCAGACCGCACAAGCCAATATCCGGAAAGGAATAGACCCGATCGCGGCACGAGATGCCGCCCGAGCCAAGCCGGTGGAGGTGGTGACCTTCCTTAGATATGCCGAACAGGTCGTTCCGGGCATTGTCAGCGGCTTCAGCAACCCGAAGCACGCCAAGCAGTGGATGAGCACGATCCGACAATATTGCGGGAAAATTCACAAGATGGCGGTCGATAAAATCGACGTGTCCGACGTCGCCGGAGTGCTTCGACCGATCTGGGACAAAAAGCCGGAGACGGCGGGGAGGGTGCGGGGCCGTATTGAACGCATCCTTGATGCGGCCACTGCTGAGAGATTGCGCCAGGGCCAAAATCCGGCGGCTTGGAAAGGTGTCCTGCAGCCGCTTTTCACCAGCCCCGCAAAACGTCTGAAAAAGCATCACGCCGCAATGGACTACGCCGACGTGCCAAAATTCATGACGCGACTACGGAGGGCAGAAGGTCTAGGCGCGCGAGCTCTAGAGCTCACGATTCTTGCGGCGACTCGCTCAACCGAAACCCTTTCAGCCGATATCCCCGAATTCGATATTGCAGCGGCTGTGTGGACCATTCCGGCGGAGCGCATGAAAGCCCGCGTTGAACACCGCGTGCCATTGTCGGCGCCGGCGCTGGCGCTGGTAAAAAAGCTGCTCGCCGATAGGGGCGGCCAGGGCGGCGTCTATCTCTTCCCCGGCGCCAAGAGAGGTCGGCCGCTCTCGAATATGGCCATGTCAATGACGCTGCGTCGCCTCGATATCGAGGACGCTACCACGCACGGCTTTAGGAGTAGCTTTCGAGACTGGGCAGGCGATCAGACCACATTTCCGCGAGAGATCGCCGAGGCAGCCCTGGCGCACGCTATCAAGGACAAGGCTGAGGCTGCGTATCGCCGATCAGACGCCATTGAGCGGCGCCGAATACTGATGCAGCAATGGGCGGATTTCTGTACCGGAGTGAAGGCCGACAACGTCATACCTCTGCGCCAAGCAGGCGGGGGCGCTCAATGAGCGATGTCATGGGCCTGCAGCGCACGGAGGATGCGTTCAAAAATAACGGCGTCGTACTTTCATCTGGACAGATCAACGTCGCACATGAAAATCTTCTCAGGATAGCGGCAAATTACAATTTCCTGCTTCACGAAGAGCAAGGGCAAAAGCCGTCAGCAATGTCCAGGACGATAGACCGCGGGCTGCTTAAAAGTCTCGGTCGCGTTGCGAACTTCGCGCACTCTATCGCGTCACCGCATGAACTTTTCAAGCCGGATGATTTTCCCGAAAAAGGCAAAGAGGTGACGTCACTTTGGACAGCAGATGAGGCTGAGGGCGTTTTTAGGGAGATACATTCACATGCGGAAACGTGGGCTGCGGTGCAGTTTGAGCGATATACGCGCGAGATGAACTCAGCAAAGAAGGCCGCGGCCCTAGAGCCAGACCGTGACAAAAGGAAGAAGATACTTAAGCGGGAGTTGAATTTCCCGGCTGGCATGTTCCCCACGCTGATCGATGACGAGGCCGGCAAAACGATCGACTTTGGATCATACAGATATATCAAAAGTTTTTTTGCAGCTGCGCCGATCATTCATGCTTGGCTCGAATCAATCGAGGAATCTGGCTCAACCACCGACTTCGCTCCCATGCCCGCCCGTCAGAAGCCAATGCATTGGTTGGCGATTCAACTGCGCGATCTTCATCGGGCGCTATTTGGTGGTGAGCTCAAATATCAGACGGACAATTATGCCGACGATTCCTCGAAAGCCGATGTTGGCGCGGGCGCCAATTTCCTCATGGCCTGTTTTGAGGCTGCGTTGATTCGAAAGGACGACGGCACCGCTTACGCCAGAGCGACCGTCGTTTCTACGATCAAAAAGGCACCCAAAACCCTCTAGGGGTAAGTCGCCGCAAATAATGTTGCGGCTTACCCATTATTCCGAGCTAAAGTTTTCAGGTCTTTTCGCCTCAAGCCGTCGTGGTTCGCCGCGACTGTGAGCCAACCTTGAGGATCGAAATGAGCCATTCAGCAGCAATCGTCGGCGACGCCGAGCCCATGATTTGGAGGCGCTTGGATTTCCAGAAAGCCCACGGCCTTGGAACGACCAAGTTCTATGAAGAGGTGAACGCCGGCAAACTTGAGGTGGTCAAGGTTGGTCGGAGCACCGGCGTAACCCGTGAAGAGGCACGCCGCTACCGCGCATCCCTTTCTCGGATCGTCCCCAAAGCCTCAGCCGCTTAATAAAACAGCCGGGCACCATTTCTGGGCCGGCTGCTGGAATGCAATGCAATATCGGTGACACGGATTGCATAGCAAAATCCCGCTACGGTTTCAAGGAATCTTCGCCTGGCTCCCTCTCAAAGGAGCCGAATATGTCTAACAGCACATACCCCACCACTACCGCACGGAAGCCGCTGCCGGCCCGCGGTCCCGACCTCGCAACCTGGCTCGGCCGGCAATTCATGATCCCGCCCGCGACGGCGGCCGTCATTGCCGTGCATGCCGGGTTTCGTCTTCGCGATGATCACTCTGCATCGGCGGACGGTGCTGAAACACCTTCTTCGCCCCGCGTCCCTTCTCTGAATACGGGGGCGCCCCATGTGTAGCGCGCTCGACGTGATCTCCGCCTATCGCGATGAAACCAAGACGTTGTCGGCTGAACAGATCGCTTGGCTGCTCGCCAAGGGCGTCACCACGCAGGCGATCAGCGGCGACCCCGACCTTATGGGCTATGCCGTCGCTGGCGCCGACGTGGTGTTCGACGACCACTCTCGGTTGTTCGACTTCGGAAGCGAGCGCCCGGACGAGATCACCAGCCCGGCGATCGTCATACTGGCGAGAAGCAACTTCGGCGACGAGGCCGATTTGGTTGCGTGGTCGCCGAGGTCGGGCTGTCTCGCGGCGTGGCTTGGTGCGGCCAGCATGTTGGGTGAGCAGAACGCGCTTGCTGCCCGTTTGGGTGATCCCGCCTTGGACGTGCACGAAAACCCCTTGTCCTGGTTAATCGCTGGCCGGCGTGGCGTCGTCATTGTCGACCCCATCCGCGCTCGCCCCACGCTCGAATGCGCCACGCCGCTGCGCGCCGCATCGGTCCGCCACGGCCTGACGCTTCGCAAAGCTCTGACAATCCCTTCACCCAATATCTTTGTTTCCCGAAAGGCCGCCTGATGACCATCAAGCCCGATGATATTCGCCTTGAAGATGCTGTCCCATTTGATCATGAAACAATGCCGTCGCCCCGCGACTGGCAGAAGCCGAAGCCGATCCATGCCGGCCTGTTGCCGGTCGAGCCGTTTGATCCCGCTTTTCTGCCCGAGGCGATTTCGGGATGGGTCATGGATATATCGGACCGGCTTCAATGCCCGCCCGACTTCGTCGCGGTCAGCGCTGTTACTGCTCTCGGATCGACCCTTGGCTGTAAGCTCGCCGTGGCTCCGCAGCGTCGCACCACATGGGTTGAAGCGCCGAACCTCTGGGCGCTGATTGTTGGCAGGCCGGGAGCGATGAAATCTCCAGCCATGCAGGAGGCATTGAAGCCGCTGCATCGGATGGAAAGCGAGGCCCGGAAAGCCGGCATTGAGGCGATGGCCGATTACGAGCTGCAGCTTGAGGCGTACAAGATCCAGAAGTCCAACGTTGAGGGAGCCGCGAAAAAGGCCGCCAGCGTCAACGACGCCGCTATCATTCTGCGAGGTGTGACAGCGCCCGAAAAGCCGCTTACCCCTCGCTACGTCGTCAATGACACGACCTTCGAACGCCTGGGCGAAATTCTGGCTGCGTCTCCCAATGGGGTGTTGTCCTACCGGGACGAGATCGTTTCCCTGCTTAAGACGCTCGATGCACCTGAGCAGGCGGCCGCCCGCGGTTTCTTTCTGTCCTCATGGTCTGGCCTCGGCTCCTACACCTTCGACCGTATTTCACGCGGGCAAGTCCATATCGAGCGTGCTTGCGTCAGCATGTTGGGGTCGACGCAACCCGGAAAGCTGGCAGAATACCTCTCCAAGGCCAATGCCGGCGGCAACGGTGACGATGGCTTTATCCAGCGCTTCGGCCTCTTGGTCTGGCCCGATGGAAACCATGAATGGGCGAACGTCGACCGCTTCCCCGATACCGGCCGTCGCAACCGCGCTTATGAGTGCTTCGACTATCTCGACAAGGTGCGGCCGGATGATCTCAGGGCCGAACAAGACGAATTCGGCGGCGTTCCCTTTATGAGGTTCGACGACGAGGCCTTGGCGATGTTTCTCGACTGGCGAACCAGGATTGAGGCGCGTTTGCGCTCTGGGGAGATGTCGCCGGCGCTGGAAAGTCATCTTTCGAAGTACAAGAAGCTGATGCCGTCCTTGGCGCTGATCAACCATATCGCTGACGGCGGCTGCGGGCCGATCGGATCGACCGCAATCACCCGCGCCGAGTGCTTCACCGACTATCTTGAGACCCATGCGAGGCGCGCTTACGGCTCCGGCCAGGAGGTGGAGGCTGCCGCCGCCCGCGCCATCCTTCGCCGCATCAAGCGTGGCGATCTGATCGAAGGTTTCACGGCTCGGGATATTCGTCGCGCTCAATGGTCCGGTCTGAGCAACATCGAGATCATCAAGTCAGGCCTCGAGCTTTTGTCGGACCTGAACTGGATTGCCGCCATTCAAATCCAGACGAACGGCAGGCCGAAGGTCATCCACGCGATCAACCCGGAGGCAACGCGATGAGCACCGCAAAGGAACGGCTTAGGGCGCTTTCTTCGCCAAACGCCTATAGTCAATCGCCTGACAAAACTGACGCAAGGCATTCTGTCAGCAATGTCAGTAAAGCGCCTGTGGGTATTTCAGGGAAACCGGCGCAAGTTGCGCCAGTTTACCCGACCGCCCCAGACGCCGACGACTTCGCCGAGCGAGCCGCAGTCATCGAGCATGACGGCGGGATCATTCAGCCGCTCGCCGATTGCTTGGCCGCGATCCTGACGGCCGGGAAACCGCTCGACATGCCGCCCGTGCGCTGGCTGCGGTTCCAGACCGATGCCGCCTTATTAGTCGACGATTGGGGCGCCAAAGCGCTGGCCCTGGGCTGGTCGGTGGACGACCTATTGGGCGTCGACGTGATCGCGCCTTGGCAGCGCATCGACCGCGTGGGCCTCGCTTGGTTGCTCAACGGCGACATGGTGACGGCCATCGACGGCGACAAGGCGACGATCAGCACCGCCGGCACCACTCACACCTTCACCCGTAGAAAGGCTTGAACAGATGAATTATGAAACCATGACGATGGAAGACGCTCTCGCGGGCATCGAATCGCACGGAGCGGCAGGCGATGTTGACCAGATGCATGTCGCATTTCGCAGCGCACTTGCCGCCTTTTCGCGTCAACGTATGGGAGATGCGCTTAAGATAGCGCTGCTCCGCGACGAAAATCCGGAAGAGATTTACGCATCGCTTGATCAGGCCATGATGATCCAGCTTGAATCATTGTCCGAAGCCTTGGCTGGTGCTCCCTCTGATTTCAGGCACGCCAGCGCAGAAGTCGTCGTCGATGCAGGTCAAGCGGAGGTCGCACGCTTGCTGCTATCCCTTCAAGACGGAGGCCGCGCATGACAGCCCGCGACCGTCTCCCCAATCGTCGACCCTCCGAACTGATCGACTTCGAGTTTAGGGGGCTTGCCTATGTTCTTGGTCTCAGCCGCTATCCTGACGGTCGAGTTTCAGATTTACGCCACGACACCCGCTACACCGGGCGGTGTCTGGGCTCTGCTTTCCTTCCTCAAACAACAAGTGCAGATCACGGGCGGCTCTGTTTCCGGCGTCCTGTCGGCTGTCGATTCACTCATGGTCGGGCTGGTGATTTCCGGCAATGTCGACGGTCGAGCGCCGGATACGATGCTTCTGCATTGAAGCGCACAGCTTTGTGCACAGGAATTTTAGGAGCCTTTCGGAAGCTCGCGAAAGACAGCGAACCGCAACGAACAAACACGCTTTTTCATGCCCTCAAAAGCAGGTTGCGTGTTCGCCTAACGCCTCAGATGATTCATCTATCAACCGAGGTACGCCGATGCAAAACCGCTTCAATGATTACCTGACGATCCGCATTCCGGCGAGTTTCCGGGAACAGCTCAGTGAGATCGCTGCGCGCCAGACGCGAAGCATCACCGACACGGCTCGGGAAGCGCTCAGCCAGTATGTCGCCAAGAATTCGCCGCAGCCCGATGCGCCGGGCAACACTCCGGCGCGGGCCCCGCAGATGGCGGCTTGATCGCATTGAGCGCCGTCGCGATCTGCCACACCGGGACCGTGCTGAATCATCCCGTCCGCTTCGTTGCGGCGGATGGTCAGACCGGCGGCTTGGCATGGGTGGTGCTCGACGACCTACTTACTGCTCTTCGGGCTCCCGAACATCAGCGGGATTGGGCTTTCCGAACATTTCGAGCCGCAGACGATACCGCGCGCACCGTTGCCATCGACGGTCAGATTACCGTTCTGACGGCGGAGCCCTCCGTCCGCACGGCGCTGGGCATCCTGAAAAAGAACAACGAAATTCCGGAACTGGCGGTGTTCGACTATCTGCGGGAAGTCGTCGCCGCGGCAAAGGTGTCGCGCACCCACATTTCACCCGCCGAGGTGGATTCGTTCGCTCATTTCGTTCGATCCCAATTCACCGGCGCGACCAGCCGACTGGTTGCTGTCTCGCCTGAAGCTGTCGCCTCATTCTGGCCAGGCGTCGAGCACTTCGTTAGCCAGGCGTGCCGCAAAGGTCCTGAGAACGAGTTGCCCGAACGTCTTCGCGAAGGCTGCGAGAACGGGCGATATCTTTTGTGGGTCGTCGAAGACGATGGCGCCTCGATTGGCGCGATGATCACCGGCTTTCTCAATGAGCATGATCGACGCGTCGGCATCTGGCTTGCGGTCGGCGGCGTCAACTTCGCGGTGCTCGAACGGCACCGCGTAACGATTGAAACGGTCGCCAAGGCCCATGGCTGCGTTGCGATGCGTTCCTATTCACGGCCCGGCATGCGGAAGCGAATGAAATCTTACCGCGTTGCCGGCCTCATCATGGAAAAGGCACTCTAATGGGCGGCTCGTCGTCGACCGAAACCAAATTCACAAAAAGCGATCCTTGGGCGCCGGCTCAGCCATCGTTAATCAAGTCCCTGGATGCAGCGAACAACGCATTTGACACGACTTACAACGGCAGCAGCGTCACGCCGGTCAACCCGCTTGTGACGCAAGCTCAAAACATGCTCGTGAATAACGCGAATTCTGGCCAGCTTTCGGGCATCTCGAATGCCGGGATTCAGGGCGTCTCGGATGTCGTCAACAACGGCGGCCTGACGCAGCAGCAGTCCGGCGCCGCAACCGGCATTCTCGGTGCGCTCAACAATTTCAACGCTCAGGGCGCGCAGAACATGGATGCGCTGAACCCGATCGCCAACGGGTCGATGGTCGGTGCGAATCCTTATCTTGATCAGACTATCCAGAATGCGATGAACGACGCGGCGACGACGACCAATCGTCAGTTTGCGGCCTCGGGGCGATACGGCTCGGGGGCTCAGACGTCGACGCTCGCGGATCGCCTCGGCAATATCGCGACTGCGGCCCGCATGCAGGCCTATAACGACGATTCAAACCGCCAGCTTCAGGCACTCGGCCTGGCCAACAGCGCGAACAACGACAATCTTTCGGGGAATGTCTCCGGCCAAGGTGCGGTCGCCGGCCTTGGCCAGCAGGGCCTCGCGAACACGACGGGTATCCTCGCAAACATGCCCGCGATGGCAGCGGCGAAAAACATCGACGCCAATCAGCTCGGCCAGGTCGGCGCGACGCAGATGGGCTACAGCCAAGCCGTGCTCGACGCTGCCAACCAGGATCCATGGACGAAGGCGCAGAATCTCGCCAACATCGCCCAGGGCATCGGCGGCATGGGCGGCACGTCTTGGTCTGTCGGAACCAAGTCGACCGATCCCGGCGTCGGTGGCGCGATCGGCGGCATCGTGGGTGGCGCTGGCGCCCTCAACAACCTCTTTGCGGCACCTGCAGGCGGCACAAGCGCAATAGCGGGCATGGCCTCTCTATTCGCGGCATCCGATGAGCGGATCAAGGAAAACATCGAACCTGTCGGCAAACTCGACAACGGCCAGAAAATCTTCGCCTACAATTTCAAGGGCGATAACAAGCCGCAGATCGGTTTGCTCGCTCAGTTGGTCGAGAAGGACATGCCGGAAGCTGTCATGACCGATCCCGCAACGGGCATCAAAATGGTCAATTACGGACTCGCGAGCCGCAACGATCGTAACCGCAAAGGAGCGCGCGCCGATGTTCGGCAGTGATAATTCAGGCGATGGCATCCTTGCCGAACTCTTGCGCTCGCAGGGCATCGATCTGCCGCAGCAGCCTCAAGCCAACGGTCTGCTTTCCATGGCGCAGAACTCGCCGTATGGCGGCCTCGATCAGCAGGCGTCGCCGCAACCTGCGATGATGCGCGCCCCTATGCCTTCCTCGCTGGCTCAGTCTCCCGACATGCCGGCGATGGGCGCTAGCAATGCTGGCCCGGCTCCTATGCCTACGCCACCCATGCCGCCGCCGCGTCCTCCTGGCATTGGTACGCCTATGGCCCTGCAGGGCAACCAGCAACCAACACCCGAAGGCATGCAGCCGCCGCAGCAGTTCGCCGATCCATCAATGCAGCCGCAGCCCGGTAGTCCGCAACAGCCTGCCGCTGATGCGCAGCCGAGCTTTGGAGAGCGACTAACGAAGGCCTTCGGCGGCCTCGGCAACATCTACGGCGCGGGGCTGCCCGGTGACAAAATGATCGAGCTTGGCGCGGCGTTGGCGCACCCTCAGGGTATGGCCGTAGGCCTGTCGCAGCTTGCCGATCGCCAGCAGCGCGGCAACGCCTTGAAGGCTCAGCAGCAGTTGGAGATTGCCAAACTCCAGCGGCAGCAGGCGGGCCAGACTGAGACGGCGAAGTATCTTTCGCAAAAGACGGGCATGCCGTTTGATCAGGCTTTCGGCTTGGTTCAGGCCGGACAGGCGGGCTCGCTGATCTCGTCGACCGTGCGGCAGCCGCAGCTCGTCGACGTGCGCAACGCGGACGGCTCGATCTCAAAGCAGTGGCGGACGCCCGGCGATACCAGCGGTGTGAACGTCGGCGAGCCGACGCCGGCCGAAAAATACACCGATCTCACCGATCCTGCCGCGCGCGCTGCTGCAGGCGTGCCCAAGGACTATACGGGCTCAGTGCAGCGCAAGTCCGACAATCAGCTTGTCTATCCCGGCAAGGCGTCGACCGAAGTGAACATCGGCCAGAAGGGTGAAACCAAATTCGAGGAAGAGGCCGCGAAGGGTCAAGCGAAGATCTTCAATGATCTGCTTGAGGGCGGAGCGACGGCCAAAGCAAATCTTTCCAGCATCAATGAGCTTCGGAACCTCGGCGGCAAGATTGGCACCGGCGGCAGCGCCGCGCTGCAGGGCTGGTTGGCAAACAATGGCGTGAAGGTTGGCCCGAACGTTCCTCAGATCGAAGCGTACGGGGCGATCATCGACAAGTTGACGCCTGCGCAGCGCATACCCGGTTCGGGCGCAACGTCCGACTTTGACGCGCGGATGTTCAAAAATTCGCTGCCTGGCCTTATCAGGACGCCGGAAGGCAATGAGATTCTGTACAACACGATGGAAGCGCTTGAACGCGACAAGCTCGCACGGGCTGAAATCGCCGCCGACGTCCTGACCGGGACGAAGACGCGGGCGGAAGGCCTTCGCGCCCTGCAGGCGCTTCCTGATCCAGGCGCGGCGTTCAAGGCTTGGCAGGAACAGCAGAAGCCGGGATCGCAGCAATCAGGACAGGCAGCCTCAACGGGGCAAGCGTCCACTGGGCCGCTCGACGAGGCGCGGGCTGCTATCGCTCGCGGCGCCCCCCGTGAGGCGGTCATCAATCGGCTTCGTTCGAACGGAATCGATCCAAGCGGACTTTGAGTGAGTGATCACCGGCTCTTTGATCGCAAGTGAGCCAAAGAACAGAACCGACCAAATGAATGGGAACATCCACCATGACACATCTTTGATCGACACCACATTGTACGTAACGAGCATGCAGATAAGAAAAAATGAAGCGAACACGAACGGCGGCCCGATCCAGCGATGCAGGTTTCCGGGACTGGTGTAACGAAGGCCTGAATATATGCCGACAGCAAGTTGCGTGAGTATTGCTGAAACAGCCAAACCAGTGATCATCGAACTCAACATGGTGAAAAGAGTGATCTCGCCGCTTTCGATGAAGCTCCAAACGAAGAATCCAACGGGTATGGATTGCGCCGCAATCCAGATCGCTCGCGTTCTCCAAGACTGATGGACGGTTAACATGGGCATGTTTGACGATCTCGTACCCCAGCAACCAGGCAGTCAGTCGGCGCCCGCAGCGACCCCGCCGGCGCCTGCGGCCCGAGGGATGTTCGACGACCTTATACCCAAAGTTAGCACACTCTCTGACGTAGCAAAATCGGCCGGCGTGGGCGTTGGCAAGGGCATCATCGGCACCCTGACCGCAGCGCGCGACCTGCCGGACCTGGCGTCGTATGTCCTCACTTATCCCTTGGTCTACGGCGCGGAAAAAGCAGGTTGGCTGCCTCCCGGCAAAACCACCGCAGATTTCTACGCAGAGGCCGAAAGGCTCGGCAAGGACATGCCGCGCGAGCCGCTCGATATCCCGACGAGCCGGGAGGTACAGAAGGGCGTCGAGCAATTCACCGGGCCGTTCTATGAGCCGAAAACCATGGCTGGCAAGTTTGCCAAGACCGGTAGCGAGTTCACGACCAGCGCGGCCCTGACCGGACCGCGCAGCCTCGGAGCGTTGGCGCGATCCGGGCTTATTCCGGGGCTCGCGTCCGAGGCTGCGGGTCAATTGACTGAAGGGTCAGCCGCCGAACCCTGGTTGCGTGCGGCGGCTGGCGTCGGCACCGGCGTCGGTCTCAGCCTCGCCACCCGGCCCAGCGTAGACGCCCGCATGGTCTCCCGTGCGACCAGGGGCGCCACCGACGCCGATATCCAGCAGGCCACGGCCCTCATGTCCGATGCAGCCATGCGCGGCGTGCGCCTGACCTGGCCTGAGGCCATGCAGCAGGTGACGAACGGCGGCACGATGGCCGGCCGCCTGCAGCGTCTCGTCGAAGGGACGAACGAGGGCGGCAGCGTCATGGCGCCGGCAATGGCCCAGCGGCCCGGTCAAATCGCCGGGGCGGTCAATCAGCAGCTCGACCGGATCGCCCCGCAGACCATGCCGACGAGAACGGCAATTAGGGCTAGAACTGCCGCGGACGATCACATCGGCCAAGTCCGCAATGACATCAATGCCGCTGAGCAGCCCTATTATGATGCGGCCAATATGCGCTCGGTCCCGCCGCAAGACCTGCGATTTATCTCTCAGGATCCAGCATTCCAGCAGGCGTTACAGAACGTCCGTAACGATGCCATCCGCGGCAAGGATATCGCCAACTACAACGCCAACGACGTCCCGACCCTGATAGCCGTGCGCAAGGAGATGGCGCGCATGGAAGAGAACGCGCTGAGCCCCGGCATGGCCGGCAACCCCGACCGGGAGCTTGCGCGGAACATCACGCCGGTGCGCCAGCGCCTCGACCAGATCATCACCCAGCACGCACCGGAATATGGGCAGGCCTTGGGCGTCGGCGCCGGTCTGCGCGCGCAGCGGCTTGCCCCCGAGCTTGCCGGCCCGGTTGGCCAAGTTGCATCCACCGACGACATTGCGAAGCAGTTGCAAGCCCTGTTCCCCGTGAAACCCATGGAAGGAACGGCGCAGGAGACGAGCAACGCCATTCGCTCGATCAGCGCCTATGATCCTGCTGCGGCGGCAGGCCTGGCACGTCAGCACATTGCATCGAACTTCGCGGAATCAGCACAGAACAACGTGGCCGGCCAAAACCAGTGGGGCGGCGCAAAGTTCGCGGCCGATCTTGCTGGCAATCCGCTGCAACGCGAGGTCTTGAGGCGGAACCTTGAGGCTCTTCCGAACGGCAGGCAGATCGCCGAGGATATGGAGCGGATGCTTGCCGCATTCGAGGCGACGGGCAAGCGCCAGCCGCCCGGATCGCCCACCGCGCAATATACTGCCGATCTCAAGGACGCCGGGGCCAGCGGCGCTGTTGGGGCCGGCCTTGACGTTCTGCGCACCCTTAACCCGGCAGCGCTCCTGAAGCGCCTGCAGGACGGCATAGACCGCGCCCGCCTCGGCACCCGATCCGAGAACGTCGCCCGCGGCATGCTTGCCGATCCTGAAGAAGCCGCAGCCCTGATCAGACGCGCCAGGGAGCAAGCGCCGGAAGGCCGTAACCTGACAGAGCTTCTGCGGCTGATCGGCTCAAACAATTCAGTCTTTAGGTTGCCGGCACAATGAACGAGCTCGCTCAGGCCATCATCAATACGGCGCGGTCGCGAGGGATTTCCCCGGTCGACCTCGGCACCGTCATTTCATACGAGACCGGCGGCACGTTCGATCCGTGGAAAGCAGGCCCGACGACGCAATGGGGCCAGCACCGCGGCTTGATCCAGTGGGGGGAACCGCAACGCCAGCAATATGGCATCACGCAGGGCATGCCCGTCACCGACCAGGTGAACGCGATTGGGAAATATCTCGACGATACCGGCGTGAAGCCCCGCATGGGGCTGAAGGACATCTATTCGGCCGTCAATGCAGGCTATGTCGGTCGCTACAATGCGTCGGACGCCAACAACGGCGGAGCGCCGGGCACGGTGGCCGGCAAGGTTGAAAACCAGATGGCCGAACATCGGACCAATGCCGAGCGCCTTCTGAATCTCGGCGTCATGCCTGGCGAGGCAGCGCCGATCAACCAGGCGGCAATGACCCCGCCGACGCCAGTAGGCGCGGACGGAAGCCAAGGCCTGCTGCAGGCCGCGCAAACGCCCTCTACCGACGCCACGGCCTCAGACCCGACCAAGACTATTCAGGGACTGCTGGGAGCCGCACAGAAGGCGGCCGGCGGCATGGGTGGCGGCGCTTCCCAGCCTCAGGAATCGATGTTCGGACAGGATCCAGCCCGGCCGCTCGTGCTTCCGATCAAGCCTGCTGCGCGCCAAGCACGGCGAGCGATGTCGTTCTTTTAGCTGCGATCAAAAATGTGTCTTCACAGTCGTATCGCTTCCACGTTGACCTCAGCCCCAGCGCCGCTAAGCTCCGTCAAAGCTTTCGGGGAGGCTGGAAAAATGACGTCTGAGGTATGCCTAATGAACAGGCTGGCGGTAGTCCTAGCCGCAGATAGCGCATCGACCGTTTCCACATGGAATGACTCCGGCCAAAGAGAAGAACGTTATTTCAAAGGCGCGAACAAAATATTTCAAATCTCGAATCATCACCCAATTGGCGTGATGGTTTTTGACTCTGCCGATATTTTGGGTGTTCCCTGGGAGCTGGTGGTAAAGGAATTCCGCAAGGCGCTGCGTGATAAGTCGTTCAACAGCGTCGATGGATATGCAGACGAGTTTTTCAAGTTCCTCGCTGATAGCTCCAGCCTCTTTCCGCCGGCGCACCGTAAATCAAGTTTTGTCGATGCGGCATCCAAACGGGCTGCTGCCCTTATTTTCCAAGTGAACGAAGGGGAAAAGGAAGCGCAGATCCAAGCGCGGCGCGAGCTCATCGCCAGTCGAAAAATCGCCCTTGAAACCGTTCCGTTACATGCGAGCCTTCCGGCACAGCAACTTGAAGATGTCCCCGGCAATTGCCTGGACGACGTAAAGGAAGCGATAAAGTGGGTGGCAACTATTGGTTTCCTTGAGGAGGCAGATCTAGAAGACCTCGCGAATGTAGCGATTTTGGACGTCTTGAAAAATCCGGACGACGCATTTGGGCGCACCGGCTTGGTCTTTGCTGGCTTCGGCGATCACGACATTTTCCCTGCTATGGCAGAGTATCGATCATTCGGGGTGGTGTTTGATCATCACGTCGTCGACAAGATCAGCCAGCAGAACGTCACCCACGAGATATCAGCCAGGATTATGGCATTTGCGCAAACATCCATGAGTGACACCTTTTCGATGGGATTGAGCGAAGGTGTCTATGGCTCCGTTATGAAAGAAATCGACGACGGTCTGACAGCGTTCATGGGAACTCTCGGCGACAAAGGACTGTTAAACGTAGAAATCAACGACGACTTGAAAAAAATGGCCGCAGACCAGCGCGTGAAGATCGGCGAATCGATTATTCAGAAGGTAGCTCAACAGAACGCCGCGCCGTTGCGGCGGGTTCTTGCCTTCCTTCCCATCAACGAAATGGCCGACCTAGCCGAGAGCTTAATAAGCCTTCAATCTCTTAAGGAGAAGGTGACGAAACCATCCGAGACAGTCGGAGGACCCGTGGACGTCGCCGTTATTACCCGCAGCGAAGGGTTGATTTGGATCAAAAGGAAGCATTTCTTTGATCCTGATATCAATTCGCGCTACATGCTGCGGCAGCAATCGAACCACGGATAGCTGCATGGTTTTTCGAGGAGATCACAATGTCTGAAGAGAACCATTCCCTGAAAGACCGGGTTGAGGAGAGGATACTTGAGACCTCGCGTCGTCCCGACCCCCAGGCCGGCGAATACAACCAACTTCAAAAACAAGAAGTAGACCGGTTCAGAAGATTTATGAGCGAGATGGATAGGCTAAGCGATAACGATTTGACGGAGCGATACCTCGTAAAGTAGCCGTCATGCTGCCTTTGCCTTAGCCTTCTTCGGTCGCCAAGCCTTATCCAGGATCGCCATCGCCTTCGGGTTGGCGTCTAGCATCGTAAGGAGCGCCCGCGCGGCGGGATCGGGCAAGACGCGCTGTTGTTCCCAATTGCGGATGGTGGCAGGCGGGATGCGTAAGGCGGCGCCGAACTCTTCCTGCGTCATGCTCTGCTTCGCCCTGACGTCGGCGGGGTTGATCGTCCAGCCCATGGCCTCAGCAGTCTCGAGATTTTCTGTCGTCACCGGTGAAGGGATGGTGATGGTCGCCATACCTTGCGGCTGCTGCTCGCCGGCCGGACTGGTTTCAGCCTCCGCAATCTGTTCGACGGATTGCGGGCGCGGCTTGAATATCCCGGCCAAGAGCCCGATGGCTTGCTGCTCTCTCGATTTGTTTCCGTCGTTTTCCATGCGAGGATTCTCCGCTTGAAGCGTAGTTGCGTCAATTCCTGAACGCCGGTTTGTTGTGTACTCGCAGGCACAAACTCAATAGGGCCACTAACTGACAGCGCTGACAAAAGCCCCATCTGTCAGTTGTGTCAGGACTTCGACTATAGGCGTTTGGCCTCTGAGGGGGGTGCATCGGCTTGAATGGCCGCATTCAGTTGCTTCGCCCTTGCAGTCGAGACGAAGATGAAAGCGGGTATGCCAACCGGGATCATCCAGCTTCCACGCCAGACGAAACAGATAAGCCAGCGGCCTACGTCTGGTTGATCGCGATCACCTAGGCAGTTGATCAACACGGTGGCTTCCGATTCGCCCTTCAAGGCAAGAACCAATGTTCCGGGAATCCCCGCGTCACTTAAGCGGCTTCTCCGCGTGAACACACCGATCACTCGGCCTTGCCCGGTTAGCTTCCACCGATATCGCTCGCGAACCAGCCGCATCGACTTCGATGGGTTGATGATGCGCACCGTCAAATCGGCAGTCGGCGGCTGCCCTGGTTCCAAGAGAAACAAAGGGCGCGACGGCAAAAGCTTCGCCAGCAGGATTAGAGTGCTCAGCCCTGCGCCCCAGATGGCGGCGACGTCTCTGAAAGCTGGATCTATCGTCATGTCCTGTCGCGCAATCGTACCCCGGCGCCGTTGCCATTCTGATCGATGAACAGGACGCCTCCGGTTTCCATGGCCTGCTGCAGCGCTTTGCGGTTTGCTGGGATTGGCATCCGCTTTCCAGTTTCAAAGTCGCGGATGGTCGAGACGCTGACGCCAGAGGCCGCCGCAAGCTCGGGCTGCGACCAGTTCAAGAGTGCGCGCGCGGCGCGCGATTGTTCAGGCGATATCATGCGTAAAATTCTACAGAAGTCCGATCATTAAAACAACGTCATATTTTTCTGTTGACACTCTATGGTTAATGGTTTTATGTTTAGATCATAGTTTTAATATGACTGGAACCGAGCCAATGACCGCTTCCGCCGCCCGCCTCAACTCCGATGGTTCCTTCAATCGCTCCACCATCATGCGGAACGCCTGGGCGCTGGCCAAGGCCAACACGAGCGGCACCGGCGACATTCGCGCCCTGCCGCTGCTCAAGCGCCTTGGGGTCTTCCTGCGCTGGGAATGGATCGCCGCGAAGCAGGAACGGCAGGCCCAACATGCATGGCGTCCGCATTACCGCGCCGAGATTGCCCGCATCGGCCGCGACGCGGCTGAAAGCTTCGTCCGCACCACACTCGACTATGACCGAATGAAGACCGGCGGCCGGTTTTGGCGCCCGTCACTGGCGGATGCCGCGATGGCCCGCTGCATGCGCGCCGTTCTGAGTGAGGGTAGCGTCCATGTCTGATCGAGACTTTGAAAAGCGGGCGGCTGAATTCCTGCTCAACGCCATCTGCGATTTGCGGATATCGAAAGCGCTTGGCGAAGAGCCGTTCGGCATTCCGCCAGATGCCAACCTTGCGCGGCTTGAGAGAGCGGCCGGCGACAAGTCGCCCCGTCGCACCGAAGCATGCGGGCACTGCCCCGGCTGCCTTGCAATATCAGGGCGTCCGCGCCCGACCATTCACTGATCAGGAGGGATCATGACCGCAAGCCGTGCGCCAGCCTTATCCATGGATACTTGTCACCGCGTCGCCGAAAAGCTGGCGTTTGCGCTCTGTGATCTTCGCGTCTCACTTGCAGAAGGGAGCCTTGATCGTTCCGAGATCGATGAGTGCCGCAACGCCGTGAAGAAGCTGGAAAACATCTTCGATGGCGACGGCCCGCGTAGAACGCCTCAATGCGGCACATGCCCCGGCTGCGGCCCCGTCCGTGATCAAGCCCTGACCGTCACCACCATTCAATAGCGCCTACGCCTGCCAACTAAGGGGAGAATGCCTCATGCCGAACACTGTTCCGGCAGCCGCCACCGGCTTGCCTAAATTGTCCCGCCGCAAACTCGTTTCAGCGCTCGCCGCATCGCCGATGATCGCTGTCCCGGCGCTTGCCTCGGCTGCCGTTATGCCCGTCGTTGCGTCGGACGCCTTGATCAAGCTCACCGCTACCGGCGTCGAGCTGCAGGCAATCTCAGAGCGCCTTACTGTCCTTTGGAGAATGTACGACCGCACGGCCCTTGCTGCCCGGCGCCTGATCGGCCCGCCTCTGAAGCCGGACTACCGATGCCGGAACGCTGCAGAGCTTGCGCGCAAAGATTTCTATTACCGCCGTTCGAAGGAGCGCTTTGAGGCCCGGCGCGATCGCATCGCCACCGAACAAGGGCATAATCAGGTTCGCGCTGAGATAAGCGAGGCTGAAGCGCAACGTGGTTTGCTGGAAAGCGAGCTTTTGCACATTCCGGCAACCGACATTCCGTCGCTTATCGTCAAGGCGCGCATCGCCCAGCGCCATATGCACGCAACGCAGTCTGTCATCGCTGACATGCTGGCTATTCTTGGGGGCGAGCAATGAGCCGCCAGAAAGCCGCAACGGCCATACTCGACCGGTTCATCATTCAATGTCTGGAGCCGCTGCCCAGCGCAGAGCTTGAAGATATTGCTTACAACAAGCTGGCGCGGAAAGCCCGCGCCGAACCTTGGCGATCCGCCTACCTCACGGAACGGTTTTGGCGCGGCCTCTTGGACGCGTCCTTGGCTGCAGACATCATCGTCACCGACTTTCCGGAACGAGCATGGAAATTATCTGCTGAGGTCGTGCCCGCCAATGTGCGCAAGCACTATCGTGTTGCATGCGCGGCCCTTCTACGGACCCCGGCGCCTCACGACTACGCCGTCGCGTGGAAGAAGCAGCAGGCGAAAGGGCTTTGCCCCGATGTGCCGAAAGATCAGCTTGCCGCGCTCATAGCTGCGGATGAGGCCTTTTTGGCCGCGCATCCGGTTTCAAGCAGGAAGCGCGGGGGAGCGCCGCAATGAGCGCCGAGCCCGAATTGCTCGACCTCGCCGCCATGCCGATCGAGCAGCTTTCCGCAATGGTCACGTTGCTTGTGCAGGTGCAGGCCTCAGCCAGGGCGATCCCGATCCGCCCCGGCACGAAGGCCGAACTGATCCGCACGCGCTCCCTTGAGCTTGCGGACGGCCTCACGCCTGAAATCGAGCGCTACAACGCCGAGATCGGCCGCCGCATGGCGCCGCCTGCAACTGATAATACAGACCGGAAACAGTTGGGCGCTGCTCGCCATCTCCGTCTTGTCGTCAACAACGTGAAGCAGGCCCGCACATGAGCAAGTCCATTGATGAACGCATTTTCGAGCTCGCCCGCGAAGTCGTGTGTAAACTCCGCCAGGAAGCCGCAGCCGGCGTTGCCCTGACACCGTTGAAAATCCGCACGCTCGCCGAACTGGAAACCGAGATCGGCAGGGCAGGAGTATCGCCCCGGCGCGCTTGCCCGAATTGCCCGGGCTGCGCGATGGCGCCGGTCAAAAAAACCCTGCATTGAGGTAGTGAATCATTCCGGGGTTTTGGGCCCTGAATTGCGCCCCGAGCCCTTGCGCTGCAAGCGTTTGCATGCCTGAATCGGACTGGCCATCGGGGGAAGACAAAGCATGGTAGATACGTCCGGCATCAAAGTTAGGAACGTTACCCTGACGCCGGCTCAGATCGAAGAATGGAACGCGGCAATCCGGAAGGAGCGCAGCGAAGCTCGCGCTGCTGCTCGGTACTTCGTGGACGCCTGCCGTTCTGGCGATGTAGGGGCGATGCAAGAGGCGTCAGAGCACTTTGCTTTTCTGGCCGGCTATCCTTGGCACTTCGTCATGCTGACGCTTGGCCGCGGTGCTCCTGTCCATCCTGACGCAGCGGCAGCCTTTCTGACGATATGGGTGCAGACCAAATCCATGCTCAGAGAGGTTGAGGCTATACCGCTCATAAAGGGTCTGCGCGCGCTGTTTCCGCCATACGACGGCCCGGCCATCAAGGTATATCGAGGCGAGACGTTGGCGAAAGCGACCAAAGGCAAGTGCGGCATATCGTGGACGACAGACCCGGAAGTTGCCGAAGAGTTCGCCAAGGATTCCCGTCAAGTCGCCGAAGGCGGCAGTTGCGTGATTGAGACCTGGGCGTTCCCCGAGGCAATTATAGGCTCAACCGCTCTGGTTGGTGATTTCTACAACGAGCGGGAAATTCTGATCGACCGTCGGCGGCTTGGCCGCATCGGTATATTCAAACGATTTGATCCGATCGGGCGCGAGGAATATCTGGCTCATGTTCGAGCTGTGGCAGCAGCGGCGGAGGCCGGAAAGGTTTAACGTCAGAACGACGCCAATGCTTTCCAAGCGAACCAGAATCCTGCAAGAGCTGCGATGTAGGAAAGTATTGCAAAAGTAATGCCTAAAACTTGGAACATCATGCCTTGCCGATGCTTACGGATCGATTTGGGAGTCTTTTGGACATATGGATGTTCCCAAACGAATTGCTCCGCATGCATCGCATTGGCGTACCTGTGTTGGGTTGCGTATGCGAGCGCAAACGAGATGGCCGCGGTTAGAACGCCGATGCCGAAGAACGCTAGCGCATAGCGGGCGTAAGAGATCATCATGGGGTTCGGCGCCGGCTTCGTAACGATTTGGCTCAAAAATGCGAGTATCGCGCCTGCACTGCCAGCATTCATGAGGATGCTCGCTTTTAGAGCCTCGGCCCCATTGCTTATGACGCTCGCGAACAGTTGCCCGCTTCGTGCGGCGTGAGCTTTGTGCGCGTCAATCGCCAGCGACCGAGATAATTTCCTCAATTCCGCTAAATCTTCATTCCGCTCGGTCATTGGAATTTGCCTTTTCCTCAGCTCGCTCTTGTTTCTCTCGAACGTTCCTCGCGCGATTTTCCTCCCGGAGCAATTTTCGGCGAGCCATGTCTTCACCGAGAAGTCTAACGTCTTCCATGTAAGGATCTGGAGCTGTCGTAGCGGAGCGCTCGGAAAGCCGATCTTCGATCGATGGCCAGTGCCAGCGCTGTATCTGACCACGATTGATGTTCGGACCAGGGATGAAGCCAGAGCGCAGCCAGGTATCGAGGGTGTCCTGGCCGATCTCCAGCCGCTCGCACATCGTCTTGCGGCTAACGAACACCGCATTTTCAGCGGAGCGCTTAATCATCAACAAGCCGACTCATTCGGGATCAATACCGCAGCCCAATGTGAGGGGAGCCGCAAGCTTATGGGAAAGTCTAGATGTCTGGCCGCCACTACTGACAGAACTGCCAAAAGCATCTTCTGTCAGCTTTGTCAGCTTTTCACCTATGGGTGTTTGAGGCTGGCCGGCCGGTACTCCGAGGTGGTCCGCCTTCCTATCCTGCAGATCGTCGTCGATAACACATAGCCGAATCCGGTGGGGAAATGTGGACATCGGGGCGGAGCGCCCCAGGCCTTGGTCGACGCTGAAAGAACAGCGAGGAAACAGCGTCAGGCCGACCCGTCCGGCGCATCTGATGATACAGGGGAAAAACAGGCGGTTAGGCCCCGAAAGTCGGCGGCGCCGACCAGCACATTCTCAGCACATTTCAGAACATTCCATGCAAAGCAAAACTAAAGCATTTTAAAGCATCGAAACGGCCTGCCGGGACCGCTTGATAGCGGCGGATAAGGGCACCTTGAACGGCCCCGACGCTCCCCATATCCCTGCTAGCGCTCGACCGCGGATGTACCGACGAGCTATTCGGCCATCTGTCGCAACTTGCGACAATTTGGGCCGGACCTGGAACCGAGGCGGAGAAATCCGGACCTCGGTTTTTTCATGTCACCCGCTGTGAAACGACAATAAAGCTAAGCTTCAAAAACCACACAAGTAATTGTTAATATTATATTTTATGAAGTTATTCTCTCTTTGCTATCCAACCAAGCCAATGAAAATCTTGCAAATTGGACTTTGCAAGATTATATCCTCACCTAAGAGGACATAGACCATGACCAACCCGCTTGTAGGATTGCGCCTAAAAGCGCTGCGCGAAGAGCGCAACATAAACCAAGACGAACTTGCGAAGCTGCTTGGCCTTAAAGATCGCCAGACAATTTCGGCGATCGAGAATGGCGATCGTAGGGCTAAGGCTGAAGAGCTGTCGGCAGTTATTTCTCACTATCACTTAGATGCGGATTATTTCACCGATCCATTCAGGCTCGTTGGCGAAGGAAAGTTCAGCTGGCGCCAGAACGACTGTTCTCCTGAGTCCCTGAATGCTTACCAAAAGCGAGCCGGAAGCTGGCTGGCTGCATTCAGAAGTTTGAGCACGGAATCTGAGCGTCCTGGCCCACGTCAGAGGCTCAGCCTCAAGCTTTCGCAAAACTCGACTTTCGAACAGGCCGCTGCCGAAGGCGAGCGCATTACGGTCGATTTTCAAATGGGGGATATTCCAGCAAGCAATCTAACTCGTGTCATGGAGAACGACTTCGGTATTTTGGTGCTGATGGTCGATATGGACAAAGGTATATCAGGAGCGGCGTGCAGTTTGCCGGAAGTGGACGCGGTGCTCGTGAATAGAAACGAAAGCTTAGGGCGACGCAGCTTTGATACGGCGCACGAGTTTTTTCACATTCTGACTTGGGATGCGATGCCCCCCAAGCCAGTTGAAGATGCTCGCGAGAAAGGCGGAAACCGAGTAGAACAGCTCGCAAACAGCTTCGCTTCCGCATTGCTTATGCCTCGTCGATTACTTCAAAAATTTGGAGAGTGGCAGCGTCTTGGCGAAGCCGAGCGAGCCCACCGGCTGCGGACGGTGGCCGAATATTTCCAGGTTTCGGTAAGTGCGCTGCATTGGAGATTGGTTGCAGTTCGCCTTTTGACGGCAGGATCTAAAATACCTGAGGTTGCCGCGTCAGACTATCAAAGCAAAAAGCCGCCATTGTTCTCGCTAGCCTTCGTAAAGGTAATTTCTACGTCGATAGAACAGGGTCGCATATCGGCTTCCCGTGCAGCGAAACTGCTCGATTTATCTCGCGAGGCTTTGCGAGACCTGTTTGCGGCGCATGGCGTCGCGACGCCCGTTACTGTCTAAAGTGCGGGTGCAAAAATGGCAGACGCCGACGACCCGATATTGCTCGACAATTGCGCAATATCCGCTTGCGTAAGCGCAGAGGGTTGGAAGGCGTTAGTCGCTCGCTATAAGCTTGAAACGGTAGAAACTGTCGCCATTGAGGAAGCCACTGGCTATCAACACCGGCAGACCTTTGATCGGGATGAGTTTAGGAGCCAAGTTTTAATTCATAAAGTTTCAGAACAGGATCGGTTATCGAAGGGAATTGAGCACGCCGATCTAGGTGTTCTTGACAACGGAGAGCGGGATTTATGGATTCACGCGTTGGGACGAACAGATGGGTGGATTCTTTGCGGTCCAGATATCGCAAGTATTCGCTTCGGAGTCAGAGCCGGGCACGGTGATAGGCTCATATCCCTTGAGAGCCTTTTTGATGCGATCGGCTTCAAGCCGAGAAAGAGACTTCCCGAACACCAAACAGCAAAATGGCTGAAAACGAAAGTTGATGAATTTTCGCTCGAACTTCAATTCGAGAAAATTCAGAAATCAAGCAAGTGATCGTTTGTGTGCAACCTTTATCGCCTCGAAACCGCCCAAGCCGAAATGCGCCGCATTGCGAACGCCATGCAGGATGAAATGGGGAACCTGCCACCCAGTCTGACGATCTGCCGGGACCGGAAGACGATCGGATTCAATGCGAAATTGAGGGGGCGTGATCGAGGGATGTCGCGAGCGCGATGGATTTAAAGTTGTCTAGAAACTCAGGATGTCGATCAGCTAGGAACTTTTCCACCCTTGGTTTCGATAGCAGCCGCTCCAGAAAACCGGCCGCGACAACCAAAACAAGCATATCATCACCGTAAGTGGCCTCAAGCTCCTTATAGTCTTCACTCACCGATGCCATTTCGCGCTCTAGGCGTGCCATTTGTTCGGTCGATAGCCCCGTCGCCTTGTTTAAATCATCAGGCTTGTGAAGATCTGACGACTTGGACGTTGCTAGGAGAGCCTTTGCGTAGCTAGCGGTAAAATTATTGGCAGAAATCATGAGTTCAGCTGCTTCGAGCTGTCTAATGGCCTTCATTTTTCGGAGCTTTTGAAAGGTAGAGTGACCAACCGGCCGATCTTTGAGCAAATCTGCAACTTCACTGCTAATGCCAACCAAAAGATGGCGTCTCTGGCGTATGACTTTCACATCAACGTTTAACGCGCGCGCCAATTTTGATTCGGGCACTCCTCGATCAAGAGCCCGCACTATCATGTAATGCTCTTGTATCGTGGAAAGACGATTTACACGCTTGTTATATGTGAATGACTCGTCATCATCGGCGACAACGCAAGGAGCTTCACACGCCCCGCTCATCTTCAGAGCATCAAGCCTTACGTGACCATCAAGTAGAAGATATCTTCCGTCTTTTTGACGCGCTACTGAAAGCGGCTCGATTAGACCCACTTCGGCCACGGACGTAGCTATTCGTCGATACTTGGCACCATCACGCAATCCCGCGGGAAGCGTTTTCGTTGCTAGCAACTCGTCAAGCGGCACAATCAAAATTTTCCGTTCGAACGCAATTTTGACCGAAGCGACCATATCTCACCTTCCTGGTCGAATCCGCTCCGCTAGGGCTTTTGGCATCCCGCCTATACCCTCAGCCTGCATTAGTGACACAAAGTGATCGTCGGCTAATAATTGGCGCATTGCATTGGCGATGAAAAGCAGTCTGCTGCGGGCTAAAGAGGCGCGTTTCACCAACAATTTCTGACGTTCTGTCTCGCGTTGATAACTACGAATAAGACTCTCCGATGTTACCGCTCGATGACTGCGCCCCGATCTCGATCGCCGCTCCAACAACTTGCCATTGTTATTTCTATTCTCGATTATTTGCCGAATAGCGAGTATTTGATTTCCAGGGATGATTTTCTCTTCATAGGCCTGCACTAAGGCTTCTTGTACATCGCTCTCTTTCGCCCGAGCAATCTCAATGGCAATCGAATGTGGAACAATGCCATGTTCTACAGCGGCAATCAGCTTTTCCTCTCCATGATCCAGAAGGAAGCAAATGGCCGTTATGTACTCCACCGAAAAGTCAAGTTTCTTGGCTATGTCTTGATATGAGTATCCGCGGGCATCGAGAGCGCCGATAGCGCGCACGAGCTCAAGAGAGCTATGCTGACGTCGTGCTAAGTTTTCGACGAGGCTCATGACGTAACAATCTTCTTCTGCTGCATCAATCACGATGGCAGGTATCTCAGATTGTCCCAACGCCATAAATGCTTCTAGCCTACCCTGACCGCATACCAAATCGTATCGAGATTTCCCCACACGTTGGCTAACGGTAATTGGCTTTTTGAGTCCAAGGTTTGCAATACTATTCACCAACTCCTGAAACACTCGTTTGTTTCGTGAACGAGGATTCAGGATCGTGATCTGGTCAACCGGCACAAGACGTATCTCTGGCGGAGTGATCATGCTGCTCTCCTCAATGGTGTTCGCCGAACGAGCTCAAAAAAGTCCTCTAACGTATCGAAACGATAGGCATCGAGAAGAATCCCATTTTCAGCAGCAAGATTGAGATTTTTCTCGGCGCCAAAATCGAGCCACGGCAAAAGATAGTAATCCTGCACATCAATGTTATTGGCGGACATGCGTACGGCAATTGTGATGTCCGGCCGGAGGCCAGTGTCTAGACGAATCTTCCATCGATGCGTTCCGGTAAATGCAGTTTTGCATCTCGAGATGACGACAGAAGCCAAAAATTCACTATTGATCTCGAGAAGATCGCTCTCAGTATCGTGATGGACTGTTCCGCCTGCTTTCTCGATGTCTCCCATTACCTGGCGAAGGACACCAGGATGGAATGCGCGAAGCGCCCGATTTGTCTCAATGAAGCGATAGTCCCGCGTTGGATTATAACCTACCAGATTGTAAGCGCGAATAAGACTTCCAAACCGTTGTCGAAATGTCGAGCTCGACGGCATATCATCGGCTTCATCGATTATCAGGCCGGATAGCCAGCCCTTGTGTTCAAATAATTCTGACAGACGGCTAAGGAGCTCATCATTTGTGAGCCGCCGACTCCTATCGAGAATAATGCGCTGGGCTGCTTCAAAGAAATCTGCGTCGACGATCGGTGGAAATGCATCGTCGTGTCTCACCCACATCTCAGGTGCGTTGACAACACGCTTCCCTTTAAGCTTGTACGAAATGCGGTTGTAAACGTTATTCCCGATGTATTTTTCATTCGTAAGCACTTGATGCACGGTACCTTTCGTCCAATGGCGACCAAGGTCTGTCAAAATACCTTCTTCATTCAGGCATTCTGCTATCTCGACTTCCGACCGTCGCTGCACGACAAACATTCGGTAAAGGCGGCGCACAACCTCGACTTCAGCGGGTGGCCCGTGTTTAAGGATAACTCGGTCTGTCTGAAGGCTTTTATGTTCTCCGCGATTAAGTTCAGCCTTCGGAGTTCGATTTTGATCAATGAGTTGGCGCCGCAGACCGAAGCCTGCTGGACCTCCTTGTCGAAATCCGAGCTTGATCAGGCGGCATTGCCCGGCAAACACTTTGGCCGAGAGCTCTCGACTATATTCGCCGGCCATCGCACGCTTCATGCTTTTAATAATGGTGGCGCTCAGACTTCCATCATTCTCGAATTGTTCGGCGCAGTAATGGACCGCGATACCGGCCTCGCGACATATGAATTCATAGTACGCGCTTTCATCAGCATCCTGAAAGCGCCCCCAACGACTAACGTCATAGACAAGAATCGCTTGGAACTCGCAGTTGCCCGCGCGAACATCAGCTATCAACGATTGAAGAGATCGCCTACCGTCAACCGTTAATCCGCTTTTGCCCGCATCTTCGTACGTCTTGACGATGGAGAATCCGCGGCGAGCTGCGTAGTCAGCAATTTTATCTGACTGATTCTCCGTCGAATATTTCTGATGATCAGTCGACATGCGAACGTATTGAGCGGCTGGTATGAGTAGTTGCTTAGAGAGTGTGGCTAAGTGCAAATCATCTACGCTAATCATATCGCTGCTTTCGATCGCTCTAAAAGGCAGTCTCGACAAGCAAGACAGTACTAGGAGTAGTGACGAATGTCGTTCTCCAAAAATGACCGAAAACTTCAGCTCCAATTTGGAAACAAATTTCCAACTGACGTGGGTCTCGACGACCTAGTCCAGGTGATAGCCGTTGCCCTCAAGTCGGAATTTGGGAATACGCCATCGACTTTAAAGACACTCGCTCATCTAACTCATTCGAATGAGCGCGCTATTCGCAATTGGCTCGATGGCAAGAATGGTCCGAGCGGAGCGAACCTAGTAATTTTGATGCGTCATTCTGACATCGTTCTGAGAGCTGTTCTGGAACTTGCTGGAAGACGAGACCTGGTGGTTGCGATTGGTCTGGCAAACCTTCGTCGAAGGCTTGTCGATGCGGTAGCGGAAATTGATGGGCTACCTTCTCCTAAACGGGCGAAGAAGCTGCTGAAATAGACAAGTCGCTGTACATTGATGAATCGTTTTCTTTCACAATGTGCCTTGGACCCCTTTGCCCTTGGAAGGCAGACACTATGCCCTGAACGTAGCGAATGGAGCGACGGACTTATTTCACCTGCGACAAGCAGCGGCGATCTGCAATACTCAACATCTATTCAATTAATAAGGGTCTTGATCCCATGGATTTCGCTTCGGCGGCGGGTCGCCAAGCGGATCGTATAGATCATCATTTTCTGGAAATAATCGTAGCTCGGTGATCACGCGGCCCAGCCGGACTGGATCGATGAATGCTTCTGCCTGCAGAATTTCACCCCCTATCCATTCTGCCATTCGCAGCAGGCTTGGATCCTCCGGGAATGTGGCTTGCTTTTCCAACCACGCCCGAAGGTATTCGATCTTTCGCTGATTGCGAACCATCTGAGCTAACAAGCGGGCACGTTCGCCTTCACGAGCAGACCGTTTAGCGAACATGTCACGTCGATGGGCCAAATTGGCTCTTGCCGCATCTAATCTCGCCTTCTCGATCCGTTGCGAAGCAGCCGCAGCGAGGCCCGCTTCTATGCCCACAACTATTTCATCAATGCACGATTCCAATAATCTCGATCTACCGTCTTTCCATTTCTTTTGACCGCTAGCAGGCCAGGAATGTAGCTCGATCGACAGCTCACCAGAGGGAATTATGTCATAGCGCTGATATATTGGCAGCGCCGATATCACAGCCCAATCTGTAATTCCTCTGCGAACATTCTTCTCATGCGCAGCTCGCGCAGCTAATTCGCTCTCGGACTGAACGTGATCAATTCGCTTTCGCCTGTCTATCAAATTAAATGGGACGCAGTCGGTTTGATCTTCTGCAACCATACGCTCGCCGTCTGCGCGAATAGAGATGCTCTTCAGCTCAAGCGCCCTTGCTAGCGCATCAAGGATGAATATCGTTCTCTCGACGCTTTGGGCGCCGATAGCTAGGCCGCATTCTCCAGGGCCAATGGCTTTTATGAACCCTTCTTTGTCACGAACACCATTTCGCAAAGTATCAACTGACTTTCGAATCGCTTTGTGAGGCTGAGACACTTCGACGAAGGTCGATATCGGCGCTGATGCTACTTTTCGTACTGGATGTAGCGACCGGCGGTTTGTTCGGGCTTCGTCGACCGCTCTTCGAACCTCTTCGGGCAGGTTGTCTCGCCCAGGATTTATCTCGATGAGCTGAGCATCAAGCTCTTTGATTGAGACCAATATCAACTGCCGAACTCTTTTACCGGCCTCTATGCGAGCCCAGTATCCCCGAGGTGGCGTCGAGATCTTGTATCGGTCACAGATCTTCGAGAGGCCAACATCCGATATTCCAAATTGATCGGCCAATTTTGTCATAGGCATCGACCAAACAAGATCATACAATTCTCGACGACGTAGCTTTGGCACTTGCTCTCCGTAACATGCTGGCGTGGCAGAGCCCCGCTAACTTATGGCTTGCTGCACCATGGCCGCGGCGTTGGAGGGCATCGCGTTGCATTACAGACAAACGGCACCGCCAGTCCCTCGGAGATCAGCGTCTGGCCGACGTCAGCCCCGTCAATCCGTAGGATGCCGCAAGCGCGGCCATAGTTGCAGGCCAGCGTGCCCTCGGTCCCCGCCCGGCAGGAGCAGGCGACAAGCTGCAGTTCAGCCGGTTCCGAGGCGATCAGGTCGGATAGGCGTCGGGACGCCCGGGCGCCGAGATCGCGCTCCCGGTCGCAGGCAGCGCCCACCGTCTCCGGCGCGTTGAATCCGATCAGCCGGACACGCTGGCGCTCTCTCCCGACCTCGATCGTGTCGCCATCGAGAATCTTCGTCGTGTTGGGGTCAAGGATTTCGCTGGCTGGCTCCGCCGCCACTGTCATGGGCATACCCATCAGGCCCAGCGCGGTGGCCGCCGCCGCCCTAGCACGGTCTGCCGGTGCTCGACTCGTTCTGGCTGTCTCTTGAGCCTCAGCTACGGCACGGGCGCCTTCAGCTTCTCCTTCGCGCGTACAGCGTGTCGCAGGTGGATGGCCACAAACACGCCCGATCTGAGCCCAGGCAACGCACTTGCCGTTCGGACCCCGGAAGCCCGGACCGCCTTTCTCGCCGCAGGTAGCGCGCGCAGCACCGATACCACCCAGCAAGATGACGGCAACCGCTAGAAATTTTAGCCTCATAACAATGCCATTTCCAAATGGGATCTGTGAAGCAAGTTTACTGCAGTGCAATTAACGTCGTAAGCCCTAGCTTATTCTGAGAATAGCGCTACGATTGCTCAGACTTCAAGATAAATGGACAAGCTCACGTTCCATCGAAGTCTAACGGGGGAGAATCATGAAGACTTATGTTTTGGCGCTGAGCCTTGCTGTCTTTTCGCCGCCAGCTCTGGCGCAATACAACTCGAACAGCAACGGTGGCTACGGAGGATATGGTACGGGCTCTAATCCGCAAAGCCACATGAACAGTGGCTACATGCGCAATAACGGGACTTACGTTCAGCCCTACCACCAGACTAACCCGAACGGCACGACGTCTGACAACTATGGAACTCGCGGGAACTACAACCCATACACCGGCCAGACCGGTACGCGGCGCAATGGCTTCTGAAACTATTGCTTCCAAGCTCCTGGCAAAGCCGGTTGCGCGTACGCCTCGACGTAGAGCCGAGGCGTCACTGTCGCAAATATTGGCCAGGATTCTTAGGGTTCATCTCGGGGTTTTTGGACTAGTTGTCAGCGTAGGCGCGCACGCCGCTGAATGCACATATTCAGGCATATCGAAGTTAGGAACGCTCCGCCTCAAAGGTGAAAACAGCGGCACTCTCGAACTGATAAAGGGAAGTCAAAAAAGGCTGATTTCATTTACGACAACAACTTCGAACGGCTTCTCTCGAGAGTATATCATGCTAGGTGGATTGAAGGACGTGGACAGCGTGATTATGGCCAAGAATGCCGACTTCACAGCATCCCAAAAGGGACCGGCACCATTTCTAATTACGCCGGATCTTCCTATCAAATTTTACTATGGGACAATGGAGGACAAGTCTGGTCTTCATGACTTCTTGCCCGATGACACGTGGAAACTCGTTAGCTGTCGCCCCTGAACTCGACCATCAAGTCCCTGCACGGCCTCTCAGGGCTTTTGCCCCTTTTGTCAGTTATCCCCCCTCGTTTGAGAAGCAGATCTGGCGAGCGGGTACTTATGACCCCTTTTGTCAGTACCAATACCCCCTCGTTTGAACGGGAAGGCCTGAAAAAGCAGGACGAATGCACTGGAATTCGTCAGTAAGCGATTGTGACGCCACGCTCGCGCGCATAGAATCGCGCATCATGGATGCAACGTCTTCAAGCAACTCCGCGGTATGGAAGCCGGGTCAATCGGGCAACCCCGCCGGCAAGCGACCGGGTACGCGTCACCGCGTCACCATCGCCATGGAGGCGTTGCTCGACGGCGAGGCGGAAGCCCTTACGCGGAAGGCAATCGAGCTCGCCCTGACCGGAGACATGCAAGCTCTCAAAATCTGCATGGATCGCCTGTGCCCTCCGCGGAAGGATCGCCCGGTTACCTTCGACCTCCCAAAGATCATGGAAGCGAATGACGCCGTTGGCGCACTACGCTCTGTGATTAGTGCCGTGTCCGAAGGCGTCATCACCCCCTCGGAGGCCGGCGAGGTTTCCAAGCTCCTGGATGCCTATGTCCATGCGATCGAGGTTTCGGAGCTCTCGGAACGGATATCCAAGCTCGAAAAGGATATGGCTCGATGAGCACTCTTGCCCGGGTCATAAAGCTCGAGAAGTTCGCCAAGCCAAAGGGTGAGATCGGCTCGCTTTCCGATGCTGAGCTAGATGGCCTCATCGTGACCCTGAAAGCTCTGCAACCGGGTTGGCCAGTCTCGACAGACATCATCAGCATGTCGATGGCGGATCTGGGATTGCCTATGTCGGCGCGCCAGATCGAGGCGCTTATAGCGGAGGCTGCATAATGCGAACGCTTGAAGGACGGCTAGCGAAATTGGAGGCCACGATAATCGCCCCCGCGGTGAATAAGGCCGTTCACGTTGTTCCTGTGTTGCCTAGCCAGAACCAAGCAAGCGAGATCGCCGCGCTGATCGAAGGCAGCAAAGCCATGGCCGACGATTTCTTCATTGTGCTCTGTTCCCCAGAAGGGTTTGAGCGCCGGGAGGCCTAACCATGCCCAGAAACACAGAAGCCAGGATTGCCAAACTTGAAGAGGCCGCGCGCCGTACGCCCGCCAGTGCCCAGGCGGTTCACCGGCTTTTAGCCCGCCCTGGAGACGACGAGGCCGCGATGATCGCGTCTATGGTGTCGACCGGGAGCGCCAAAGCCGGCGACCTGTTCATTGTCAGGCGGATGGTCCGACCCGCTGGTTGATGAGCAGGGCAGGGGTCGCTCTAGCCAAACGCGCACCACGCTCACTGACAGGACTGACACAACCCACTACCGTCAGCACTGTCAGCATTTTGGCTATGGGCATTTGGCTGGAAAAGGGTGCTGACCTTGGAAATCTGCCGACAGCACCCATATTCTTGGTCGCGCTCGACCGCGGATGTACCGGCGAGCTATCTGGCAAGGTATTCGTATGACACGAATGCCTTTGACCGGACGAGGAACCGAGGCGGAGAAATCCGGGCCTAGGTTTTTTCACTCTCGTCGCGCTGCCGCCTTCGAATACATCTTAACAACGTTGTTGATGTGAATGTCAGCAAAGGCCGGATCCGGCTTGTCCCCTGGTTCGGTCAAGTCGATGCAGGGATGATCACCGCATCCGCTCATTCGACGGCGAAAGCTGTTGTCGAATTGCCAGCCATACTCCGCTATTTGCGCTGTGCAACTCGAATAGATCACCTTCTTGATTGCGCGCGCCGGCATACCAGTGGACAGGCCGATAAGCGCCGACTCCAGTGCACATAAGCGCAATTCTTTCTCCGCCGAGACTGCGGCTGGCGTTGGATTCTGCGCTGCAGCGACACTGATCCATGTCGATGATGCCAGGATAAAGCCGATTGAGATCGATCGCATCGTTCCATTCCACGCCAAATACACGCTTCGCGCAGCACACTTTGATCTATGTCTCTAGGACAGAAATATTTCAATTGTTTGCACGTCCGAAAAGCGAATTGTTTCGTTGGGCCGCAGGGGCTCAAGTATCTGCGGTATCAATGACCGATGAACGCTTCCGATAGTATCTTTGCGACACACGGCGTCTTCAATGACGTAGTTGTCAATCTAAAAAAAGGGTAGGCCTCGCGCCGTGCTGCGGCAGACATCTTTCGAGGCGCTGCGGGAAGACAAGCCAGCTCGAGCTGTCCGGCGCAAGATGTAATTTACAAAAAATCTATTTTCAATCAAAGACTTTACCGATAAGCACGTAGTGCAGTTAAAAACGAGGTGCTATGATGCTGACGTGGGCAGAACGACTTATCTTGTGGAACCAGTACGAAATCCTGAAGAGCACCGATCCCGGCAATGCAAATTATCATGAGCAAAACCAAGAAATCGTGGCGCATGGATTTGAACAATTCTATCCCGCTTTGAACCAGACGATATCCGAGACGCCGGTTTCACGAGAGATCACGTCAGAGGTTATGGACATTCTCGACATGTATCGAGCAATTCACAATTCCTGCCAGACGCAGAAATACGCGCCCAAAAATAGCAGTGCGCTTTTCAGTGGCTTCGATGGGAACCACGAAGAACAATATGCAATCGCCTACTTTCTGCGGAGAACTCAAGGAAAGTGGATTGAGCTAGCAGCTCGGCCGGACGACTCGCACAGCTCATCGGTGCCTCATTACAGGCGAATGCTCTCCAAATGGCAGGTTCTGGGCAAAAAGCATTTCCTGACCCCAGAGGAAATAGAGGACATCGCCGGCTCAGATTGACCCTGAGCGTCTATACAAAAAAGGCCCTCCCGCCGAAGCGAAGAGGGGCAAGTTTCATAGGGAGGAAGCGCCCAAGGTGGGCGAGGTTTACGGCAGCGAAAGGGTCAGAAGAGCAAAGTTCCGCCCTGATCAGCCAAAACCCTGGACCTCACCGGAAGAGAAGCTATGTTTTCTTTGGATTAGGGAGAAGCACATGCGCAGTCCACAGGATATCGGTGGCCTCAACGAGGGACCGGTCGACACGTCCGATCATGTTCTCACATTCTGGGAAAAGCAGTGCGACGGATTGCGTGCGGCCGTCGGCGCCAAAGGTCTCATGTCGAGCCACGAAAGCCGACGAGCGATCGAATCCCTCGGCCATGATGCCATGGAACGGCTGACCTATTATGAGCGCTGGACCGCGGCGCTCTCGCGCCAGATGGTCGATCGCGGCGTGCTCACTCAGGATGAGATTGACGGGAAGGTGCGCGAGATCCGCCAGCGTCTGGAAGAATTCGGAGAGCTGGAACTGAACCCCGGCGAAGCGGAGAAACTGCCGTGACCCATTTTTCTGCCGGCGATCGGGTGCGGGTCCGCGAAGATTATCCGCCCGGCCATGTCCGCACGCCTGTCTATCTGCGCGGCAAGTCCGGCGTCGTCGAACGCTTCTTCGGCAGCTACGGCAATCCCGAAGTGCTGGCCTACAATCTGACCGGCCCGAAGAAGGAGCTTTACAAGGTCAGCTTTCGCGCCAACGAAGTCTGGCCAGACTACGCTGGCCCTGGGCACGACCTCATCGAGGCCGACATCTATGAACATTGGCTGGAGAAACTGGCATGAGCGTACACGACGATAGTCACGATCATGACCACGATCACGCTCACGACCATCATGGTCATGAACATGCGCCGCCGCAGCCCGACGACAAGGTGCATAGCTATTATCAGATCCTCTCGATCGCCCTCAAAGAGCTGCTGATCGAGAAGGGTGTCGTCAGCGCCGCTGACGTCCGCCGTCTGATCGAGGAACGCGACGCATTGTCGCCAGCCGACGGCGCGAAGGTTGTCGCCCGCGCGTGGGCCGATCCGGCGTTTCGCACAAGGCTCCTTGCGGACGGTAATGCCGCCGTCGCCGAACTCGGCTACCAGATCACGACGACGAAGCTCGTCGCCATCGAGAATACCGACGATCAGCACAATGTCGTCGTCTGCACGTTGTGCTCCTGCTATCCGCGCGATCTCCTGGGCCTGCCGCCGGCTTGGTACAAGAGCCGCTCCTATCGAGCACGCGTCGTCCGCGAACCGCGTGCAGTCCTGAAGGAATTCGGCACCGAGGTGCCCGACGACGTGGCGGTGCGCGTCCATGACTCCACGGCTGATATCCGTTTCATCGTCATCCCGCAGCGGCCGGAAGGAACCGAGGGGATGGATCAGGAGGCCTTGGCGAAGCTGATCACGCGCGACAGCATGATCGGCGTCGCCACGCTCGAGCCTTACCGGCATTAAAGGCTGCTTAGGAACGCTTGTCTGCGTCGTTGCCGCCTAGTCCACCTCGTCTGAGGTTTCGCCGAAACGGGCGAGGATCTGGGCGGGCTGGAATTCTCCAACATTCGGATCGCCCGTGCGGGAGAAGGCAATTGCTCCAGCGTTGACGGCCGCCATGGATCGAGCGCCACGGATGGCGGTATTGGATTGCTGATAGTCGCGCGCCTCGCCAGGAACTAGGTCGCCTTCCTCGTTTCGAACGAAAGGAAGGGCCACGTAATAGGTAATGTTCTCTGCCATGGCTCAAACCCGCGGCTTTCCTGCTGGCGCGGGGCCAGCGTCTCCCCACCGCATGTGCAAGGCCCATTCATCTTTGTTCAGGGTCTTGATGGTCGTCTGCAGCACATCATGCAGGATGCCGAGGACGACATATAGCTGCTCGTTGCGCGGGCAATCCGACATGAAGCCGAGAACATCCCGCTCGAACGGCTTTACGCGCTCAAGCATTTCCACGATCTTGTGCGTGTTGAGTGGGGTGGCGTCTTTCCGGTGGCGCGTATTCAAGACCATCATCAACTCCTTCCGGTCCCCACCGATGGAAAGAGCCTAGAATCCTAGTCGACGACCCGTCAAGAACATAGCAAGAACGATCCGCATCCGAAATGAACTTGGCCTGTTCGCGGAAGTCTGCTTACGGTGATTTGGCGAGGTCCTGCCAGGCCAAGCCATGGTCTCCGATCAATTCTGCAGCGACGCGGCTATTCACCCTTTTCGCGTCGCGCCTTCTTGCGTTGGGTTATTGCTGCTTTTCGTAGCGCGTGTTCTTCCAAGAAGCTCGAATGGGGCGAGGCCGCTCTGCGGCTTGATGGCATGAAGCTGACGCGCGGTTCCGGGATTACTCTCCGACTTTCATAAAAAGCCTGTATATCTTCGCTCGTGAAGCGAAGGCTCTGATTAACCTTGCCGCCGCCGACGTTCACCGCGCGAAGCCGGCCTTCCTTCACGTGTTCGCGCACCAAGCGTGTAGATATCTTCATTCGTTCCGCGACCTGCCGCAAATTCAAGAGAGGTTCGATATCTCCCGGCATAGTGACACCCCCACGCTTGTGCGACCCAAGTTCAATCCCACCATCCAATCGCAACCTTATCTCAAGGCTTTGCAAAGTTGTGCCGATCACACCCCGGCTCCGCGGCCAGCTTCGAGGAAGCAAAACGCGACTGGCTGAAATGGCTGCAGGTCAATCCGGGCATTGAGAACGAGCGTAGGATCGCACTCCGACTTCGTCGAGCGCATGGCCAGGATAGGGAGGCTGGTCGAGTGGTTCATAAACCCGTGAATCGTGAAGCGATATATCCGGGGTGTTTCGCCGTAGTTCGCCCCAATCCGGCGCTAAAGTGTGGGCCTACGTGTGGGCCAGCAACGCGATCGTGGAAAATAAAATAATGATCTCAAGAGATTAATGAAAGGTGCTGGCGGAGACGGAGACCGCTTGTCTGATCGTACTAAATATTTGAGATAGAAAGATAATATTTAAGGCATCTTCAGAAAATACCCGGTAAAATACCCGGCTTTTGTTCTTTCTTTGTTCTTGACGCGCCGCCGGGTATTCCCCTATTTTTTGCTGCCTTGGTGGGACCAAGGAGAGTTCAACATGGCGCGTACACCGTCTCGACACGAATTTACCCCGCGAAAAGCAGTGCAGATGCTGCCGGTAATTCTCGCCTTTCGGAGGCAGGTTGTCACCTGGCTAGCCGAACTGCCGGTCGGTTCTCCCGTCTATATCGCCCTGACCATGCTCAACGGCATCCTGCTGCTGACGGTCGACGTCACGCGCGGCAATGACTATGGACTGCAGCTCGCCAATGATCAGGACGTGCCGCCGGCGCCGAGCGGGGCAGGCCTGCATTCGTGAGCTGGATACCGGTCTTCTATGGCAAGGTCTCGACCTATCCCTATGTCGTGGTCAGGATCCGGTGCGACTCGTGCAACCGAGCCGGGAGCTATCGCCTTGCGCGCGTTGCGGCGGCCTTTGGCGCCGATGCCGATATGGCCGATGTGCTGACCAAGCTGTCGCTTGACTGAAAATGGCGGCGGGAGCCCAGGCACCCACATGTCAGCGGCGACGGCTGCTATGTCTATTATCCCGACCTGCGCAACTCGCCGCCGCCCGACCTGCCGCCGGGTCTGGCAAGGCTGCGGCTGGTCTCAGGCGGAAGGCCGGAGCCGGCGCCAGATGAGCAGCAGGCATCGGAAGCGATCAGCCGGGCCAAGCGGCGGCCGAGAGGCTGACAATTTATGGTGCGGGTTTATCAATTTTCCGCATTGTAGACTCGGACCAAGCGAAGTGCCTCCGTGCCGTCCGTGCCGCGGTAAACCACTCTGGTGCGATCGGTTGTCGTCGGTTTGGATACCTGGATTGAGCTTCCATCAATTAATGGTTCCGAGACATCTTCCAAGGTGGTGGTGCGCTCGGTGACAGATACGATGAATTTGCCTTCGCTTTCAGTGAGCCGAACTTGTATGATCACTTTCCCACCCGTCTTGCCGCAGCAGATCTTCTGTTCGTTATGTATGGCATAGGAGAGGTATCGTGAAAACCGCCTAGAGCCTTGGCCGGGAGTCGATCCACGCGTCGATCTCGCTTTCCTTCCAGCGGGTGCAGCGCTCGCTGAGCTTCAGCGGCTTCGGAAAGGTGCCGTCCTTCGCGTGCTTGTAGATCCACGTGGTGCCCATGCCCGTGCGCGCCTTCACTTCGGGCAGGGCGACGAGGCGGTCGCAGGGCGGCTTGCCGGCCGGCGCCGGCGTCGTGACAGCGTGGTGCGCGCTCATACCGCCTCGCAGGTGATATAGTTGGCGATGCGGCCAAGGGTGTCGGCGTGGCAGGGCAGGCATTCGCTGCAGGCGACGTCGAAGGGTTTTCCGGTGTGGCGGTGGGCGTCGCAGAGATGGCACCAGCAGGCGAGGTTGCGGCCTTTCAGCTCCGTCCGGACCTGCTCGAGGAATTGGCTGTCGGCGGCCGCCTTCGCGGCGTGCAGAGCGACGGCGTGGGCGCGATCGCGGACCTTGCCGACGTGCAGCAGGGCGCATTCGGTGTCGACCACGAAAGGATTGCCGTATTTGCCCGGCCGCGAGACCTTCGTGGTGTTCGCCGGCAGGCGCCAGCCCTTGCGGCGGGAAAGTTGATGGCGGACTGGCGTCATAGGAGTGGGCCCTGTTGTGATGCAATGGCGGCCGGCACTTCCTCGAGCGTCATCCAGCGCGCCGGCGTCACAGGCTCGCCGCCTGGTTGCCATTCGAAGAAACCCAGCCGGCCGGGTGACGGGATGAAATCGATCGGTTCAGCATCGGCGATGACGAGCGCGCCTGGTCCGAAGAACCAGGGGTTGTTACTCTTGCGGATGAAATCGGTGACGCGGCCGATGCCGATAATGCCGCCGCGCAAGAGGTCGACCGCAGCCGGGCAGTCGAAGCCCATCTGGCGGATGAAGCTGGCGCCGGATTCATATTCGTCGCGCGTCATGCCCCGGGCGGCGTGAATGGCGAATGGGCCGCGGAAGTTTCTGTTGCCGGCCGAGCCGCCCCATCCGCCCCAGCTCCGGTTCTCGAGCGGCTTCCAGCCCATGGCAACGGCGTGCGCCCAGGGCTGACGGATCGACAGGGCGATATCGGGAAGTTCGATGATCGTACCGTGCTCGCGCGTTTTGCCGATCGGCATCGTCTACCTCTCTTCCCAAACGTGGCCGTCAAGCGATAGGCCGGATTGCGGTTCGTCCGCTGACAGAAACCAGGCAGTGACGATCGCGGCGCAGAGAAGGCCGAGCACGCCGTAACCGATGATTGACCATGCGAGTTTCATGCTGCCCTCGGCATCTGATCCCAGGTGCGGCCGTCGAGCAGGCGTCCGCTGTTCTTTTTGGATTGGCGGGCCATCACGTGCACGCGCTCGCCGTGGAAGCCGTGGCCGCCTGCAAGGTTGAGTATCCGGAAATCCGGCCAGTCATATTTGGAATATCTTTCGCGCCAGTCCGGGTCGTCGAGGTCGCGATCGATTTTGGGAAACCACGTTCCCCACTGCTTGAAGAAGAACGGAACATCGGCCGCTACGCACTGGTCGCGCACTTGCCTCACCCAGTCGGGATGCATCGGGCGCGCGTTGCGACCGCTTTCGCCGCCGACAATGACGAGGTCGAGGCCGCGCCGGCCATGCACGAAATTGTAAATTAGAGCGTCCGGAATGACCTCGTGCAGATCGAGCGGGCCCAATAGAGGCTCTGCGGATATCCACCGGATGGCGGCCGGTGTTTCGAGTAGATCTGGGATTCGCTCGTCGGCGCGGGTCTGGTCTTCGACGCTGACTCCAAGCCAGACGTTCGAAAGCGGCATGTGCACCGCGAGCCACATGCTGGGATCGTCGCCGGGATGTAAGCCAGCGTAGATTGACTGCGCTGCACCCTCGATCAGGGCACTTCGCATATAGGATTCGCTGGGAGCTTCGGGGATGCCAGCAAAATACGTCCGCATCCTGGCGCTGCGCTTCGTCAGCACCATGAACGTGTGCTGCGGACACAGCGCCATGATCGCGAAAGCGCGATCGATGATCTCATCCGGCACGGCTGGGTGAAACAGGTCGGCCATGGAGTTGACGAAGATCCGCGCGGGTTTTTTCCAGCGCAGCGGCGCTAGGAACGTCGCGTCGCCGGCGATGCCGATCTTGCCGGTCCAGATCGGGCCGGCTTTCGACGGCTTCGTCAGGCCTCGATAGTGCGTCAGACCGGGATTCATGCGTGCGAGGCGCGCCGCGAACGGCATGGCGTAGCAATTTGTGCAGCCGGGCGATTCCAGATCGCAGCCGGCGATGAAGTTCCAGACCTTGTGGGCCCATTCGATAGCAGTGTCTGCCACGTCGCGCTCCTAAAACGGAATGTCGTCGTCGATCGGGGCGGGGTCGCGATCAGGCTGGCGCTGGCTGGTCGTGGTCGATGGCCGGTCGCGCGTGGTGCCGTAGTCGCCTTCGTTGCGCTGGGCACCCTGGGGTTGCCCCTCGAGCGACAGGGATCCGTCAAAACGGTCGATCACGATATCGGTGGCGCGGCGCTCGTTGCCATCGCGGTCGGTGTATTTGCGCGTCTTGATCGAACCTTCGATCAGGAGGCGCGTGCCCTTTTTTACATACTGCTCGACAGTGCCGGCGATCGCCTGGTTGAACACGACAATGTTGTGCCACTCGACGATTTCCTTGCGCTCGCCGGTAGCCTTGTCGCGGTAAGATTTCGAGGTGGCGAGTGAGAAACTGGCGACCTTGTCGCCGGCCTGCGTCGACCGCATTTCGGGATCGCGGCCGACATTGCCCAGTGGGATGGCGCGGTTGATCGACATCAGATGAAGCCTTTCTCTTTGGCGAGCCATTGCGGCATCGTCCATGTGCCATCGCCGTTGTTCTCGATTTGCGATAGAGGGCACCACTTGGCATCACGCACATCGCCGGTGTCAGACAGCAACACTGATTTTTCGGTACAGTGATGCGCCATCAAAGACAGGTCGATGAGGTCGCTTCGCTGCGTTCCGGAATCGAAATCGCGCATATCAGGCCTCCCCACATCCGGGACCGACTTCGCCAGGCGCGCCGGGTTTCGTGAACTTCTTCCAGTGCACCCAGCCTGCCGGGCAGTGGAAGCCCCAGGCGCGGATGCGCGGGCCGGTGATGAACAGAGTCCAGCAAGCAATTTCGTTGGCGCGCACGACCGCGGACACGAATTGCGTGCCGTCGGCCCGCGTCTTCATCGTCGAGACGAAGCGTTCTTTTCCCTCGCGCAGCAGTTCGACGCGGTGCGCCTGGCGCGCGCGTCTGAAGGCGAACATGCCGGCGCTGCGCAAGGTGCGGCTATGCACGCCGCCGGCGGCGATCGTCTGCTCGTAATAGCTTCCGCGCAGCACGTAGCTGACGTTGAGCCACGGATGATCGTGCAGCGCGCGGTCATCATCGCTGCGCAGAAACTGGTGCAGATAGATGTTGAACAGCGGATTGCGCGGAATGACGTACCAGCGGCGCAGATAGATATTGTCCCGCGGCCCGATGTTCTGGTCGGACGGACGACGGCGCGCCACGCGGGATTGCAGCAGGTCAAAGAGGCGGTCGTGCAAAGCCATTACACCCTCATCGGCATGAGAACGGCGAGAAAGTCGGCGTCGTCGGGATCGCTCCAGAGGCTCGGCTCGGCCGCAGTGGCGAAGGCGGCGGCGCAGGTCTTGCTGGTCAGCGCGTCGAGGATGGAGCGCGTGTAGGCGCCGTTGAAGCCGACGGTGAGGTCGGCGGCCTCATAGGCCGCGTCGAGCGTGTCCTCGCCGGCGCCACCGTCCTGCGTCTGCACCGACACTGTGAGCTCGCCCTTGCGGAAATCGAACTTCACGGCGCGGGTCTTTTCGGTGGAGACGGTCGTCACGCGCTCGACGGCCTCCGCCAGCGCCTGGCGATCGAGCGTCGCCACATTGGTGTTACCGGCCGGGATGACGCGGGCATAGTCGGGGAAGGTGCCGTCGATCAGCTTCGTCGTCAGCACCGTTTCGTCGGGCAGGGTGACGCGCAGCAGGCGGCCGTTGAACGCCAGCTCGATATCGCCGTCCTGGTCCTTCACCAGTCGCAGAATCTCGTTGATGGCCTTCGTCGGCACGATGCCGCCGTGGAATGTCTCGGCCGTGCCCGCGGTAAAGGCCGGCACGGCGCAGCGCTGGCGCGCCAGGCGGTGGCCGTCGGTAGCGACGGCGGTGAGCACGGGCGCGCCGTCCACCTGCGGCGCGTGGAGATAGATGCCGTTGAGGTAAAAGCGCGTCTCTTCGCTCGAAATGGCGAAAGCGGTGCGGCCCAGCAGGCGCAGCAGCGTCTTGGCATGCAGGCTGAACTGCCAGTCGAACGTGCCGGCGCTGAGCTGGGGAAAGTCCGTCGCGGGCAAGGTCTGCAGCTTAAAGCGCGAGCGGCCGGAATTGATGGCGAGCGTCGTGTCGGACAGGTCGAGCACGACCTGGGCGCCCTTCGGCAGCTTGCCGGCAATATCGGCGATGAGATGCGCCGGCGCGGTGATCTCGCCCGGCGTGGCGATGACGGCGGGGCAGGCGGAGACGGCCTCGATGTCGAGATCCGTCGTCGTCAGCAGCAGGCGGTTGCCCTCGGCGACGATGCGCACGTTGGACAGGATCGGAGTGGTGTTCCTGCGCTCGACGACGCGCCCGGCGCGGGTCATGGCGGCGTGAAGGCGATCGCGGTCGACGGTGAGTTTCATAAGCCTGCCGGTTGCTGGTGTGGAATGTGAGGGGCGCGATAGGCCGCGCCCCTCGGCCGTCTGCCTGCTGTGATTCAGGCTTCCGGCGAACCGAGGTAGACCGGGAGGCTGGTCTCTTTGGCAGCTTCCTCGGCGTCGTTGATGATCTGCTCGCGCAGCCAGAATTCTGCGCGGTAAAGCTGGTAGAACCAGATGATCGCTCCATCCTTCACGCGGTGGCGGATACGGACCGGAATGCGCACGGGATTGCCATCGATCCACGCCGGCAGGCTGATCATGAAAATGCCGGGCACGACCACGGGTTCGCCGCTGCTGTTGACGTGCTCGCTCTCGAACACGATCGTGCGTTCGCCGGACTGTACGCGCACCGCCTGCTTGATTTTCGCGTTGACGAAGATCTCGAGCTCGCGCGACAGCGTAATGAGTTCGAGGGGCAGCGCGAACTTTTCCTTGAACAGCGGCTCATAGAGGCTCTTCTCGGCATCGAGCGGCGCCGCAAGTTCGGCCGCATGATCCTCGAGGAAGATGGCGAATTCGGCCTGATCGAACGCCTTGCCGTCCTTCTCCATCCACGCCTTGTATTCATCGGTGAGGGGGAAGGCATACTGAACGCGGTGCTTGCCGAAGCGGGCCTCATGCGCCAGCGTCTTGTCGGTCGCGTCATCGGTCTTGGCCGGCCGATTGTAGTCGATCACCGCCGTCAAGGTGACATTGGGAAACTTCGTCGCCACGAAGATGGCGGAGTCCGTGTCCGCATGCCGCTTCACCAGGCTGATGAAACTCTGCAGGGTATCGGTCTTCGCCGTGCCGCTGCGCCGCGCAGGGTTGAGGCGATAAGCCTCGAACTGATCGGCGATCGATTTCAGCGACGGATTAACGCCACGGGCGAACAGCACCGGTATCTTCTCCGGCACGCCGATCATGCCGGCCGGCCGGGTCAATTCAATGATCTGCACGCCCTGGGCTTCACGACCAAGCTCGACGATGCGGTCGAGCATATCGCGCGAGGCCATTTTCAGCAGGGCGTCCGGCTCGACAGGCTGGAGAAGTTCTGCCACCTGCAGCGGCTCCGCTGTTGCGGGCGCGGTGGTATCGGTCTGTGTCATGCGACTTTCCTTTCTCTGGTGAAGCTGGTTAAGCGCGCTCGCTGAAGCGATCGTCGGTGCGGGTGTCGCGCGGGCCGCCGAACATGTCGGTCTGGTTCGGGTGCTGGACGCTGAGGCCGCCTTCGACGGTCCAGAACGGCACCGACTGGAAGCCCTTTTCTTCCGGCAGCTTCGACTTCACATCGGGCTTGACGTCGATGCGGTCGCCCAGGCGCTGGATGGTGATGGTCAGCGTGATGCTGGCCTTCGCCTTGTCATCCTGCGAGGCCTCGATTTCGGCGATCGCCTTCTGCAGATGATCGTCGCACCGCTCGGCGAAGCGGCCGCGATGCATCAGGTTGAGCGCGTCGAAAAGGCTGCGGATCGGCTTAACCAGCATGGCGGTGTCTCGCTGCTTTGAGGGCGGGAAGGATGGAGTGAAAAAGTCCGCCCAGGCGCAGGGCGGATTCACCCGGCGACTTGAGGCGATGCACGCGCGGCAGCGGCCGGGTCTGCTCGACAGCCTCATCCCAGCGGTGGGCGCAGGTGTTGAGGAAGTCGCGCCGCTCGGTCGCCAGCGCGATGAGGTCGGCCTTGCGGATGGCAACGCGCTGTTCGGCTGTCGGCATCGGCAGGCCGGCGGCGCTGTGGATGGCGATGTCGTGCATCTCCTTCAGATGCGCGATCGCGTCGCGCACCGCGATGTCGCCGCCATGGCGGATGCGCCCGGCGAAATGCGCGATGGCCTTGGCCGTCGGCGTGGTGATGTCGCCGATATAGGCCTCGTGCGCATCATGCAGCGCCAGCCACGGCAGCAGTTCCTGCGGCCCGGCCTCGCAGACCAGCAGGGTGTGCTGCGCCACATTGATCGGCTTCTGCGCGTTGCCGGCGTAACGCACAGTGTGCGACAGGGTGACGGCAATCTCGTCGAAGTCGACAAGGTCCGCCGCCGGCTCGACAAGGTCGATGCGCTTGCCCTGCAGTGATTGAGCCCAGATATTGCTCATGCCTGCACCTTCCGCGCCGGCGGCGGCGGATCCTGATGGAAGATCGTCCGCATGCGCGCGAAGGTGGCACGGCGTCTGCGCAGCCCCATGGCCAGGCGGCGGCCGGCGCCGGTGATGGCGCGGCTGTTGTTCTCGTCGAGCACGAAGAGAAACCCGCGCTTGACCAGAACGTCGATCACCGCTGCCGGATGGCCTTGCGCCTGGGGATGGTTCTGCGGGCGCCAGCGGCCGTCGATGTTCAGCAGCAGGCTGCCCGCCGCATCCTCCAGCGCCGCGCGCTGGGGCAGGGTGAGCGCCGACACCGGGTCACGGCGCGGCAATGTGGTGCGATGATGCGCGCCCCTCACCGGAATTGCTCCGCATGCTGCGCCAGAAAATCGCCCTCGTCGTCGTGGGATGACAGGCGCACCCGGCGCTGCGCATGCTTCAGCCACCCGATGAGGTAGCCGATCGTCAGGCAGACAAGCGCGGTGGCGAGCAGGCACAGCTCGACGCCGCCCCTGTCAATCGCTCGTTGCGACAGGAACGTCCCAGCCATGGCGTCACTCGGCGCGGCGACCAGCAGGAACCAGAAGATCACCGCATAGAGCGGCATGCACAGGGTGCAGATGATGCGGTCGGTCAGCATGGGCGTTTCCCCTTGCTGCGCACGGCTTTCTGGATGTCCGACGCCTCGATCCGGCGCGCGGCATCGGCGGCGCGGCGGTGGTAGAGATGCACCTGGCCCGTGGTCCAGCCGCATTCGAGGAGGTTCGCCTCGCAGCAGGCATCCTCGGCCTTGCGAATGGCGATCATGTCGGTGGCCATGCGGGCGATGATCTCGCCCGGCAGGTCCATGGTGGCGCGGGGCAGCGGCGCGGGAGCCGCCGGCGAGGCGGTCGTGCGGGGGATGGTCTCGAAGCGGATCAAGAGCGTGTCTCCCGCGTTATAATGCTGCTATTCATGATCGAGGCTCCAAACGGGGTGAGGTTTGCGCGATGAGTGACCAGGGTGTTTCGCCTGAGGCGTTGGCGGCGATGACGGCGGGTTGGGCCAGCACCGCGGCCTATCGGCTGACGGCGATGATGATCACCGCCGGCGAAACAGTTGATGTGGCGGATCTGCTAGAGATCGAGACGCAAGCGCTTGAAGAGGCTTTCATAGAGGCGCGCGCCTATGCGGCGGCGCGCCGACTTGAAGGTGCCGATACAGCGATCAGTGCGGGACTTACGGCGGCGATTGCGCTTTTCAAGAAAGCGCGGGCCGCGCGCGCCAATTGATGAGGCGATCCGCACGTAATCGGCAAACAGGCCATCGGATGCCATCTGCTCGGATGCCTCTTCGGCGATGGTCTCGACGCGGATCAAGACACGGCCTCCCCGGCGGCGGTGTCGAGACGGAAGCTCGCGCCGTTCTGTTCGACGCTGCGGCGCAGGTCCGATTGCTTGGTGTAGAAGCGGAACTGCTCCAGTTCGCCGATCAGCCGCGCCTGTGACGCGATGGTCGTCTTGGCCTGCGCCAGTTCATTGCGGGTGAGAGCGTGCCCGGCCTGGCTGTCAGCGAGAGAGCGCTTGTAGTCCTCGACCTTGCCAAGGGCTTCGGAGCGCTCTTTGACGATCAAACCATTTGCGTCCAGCGCCTGCTGTAGCTGGTCATCCAGCTCGGCAATCCGGGCCGCCTGCCTGGCGACGATGCCGCGCGGCGGTTGGGAAGGGGATGGCGGGGCAGCGGATTTGCTGCGGTGGCGCTTGGCGGCCATAGGCGGGGCTCCCATCGGGGTTGCGATGGGAGCGAATATGGTACGAAGTGTACCAGATTGTCAAATACAAAATGTACCAAAAATGAACTAGGAGATTCTTTCTGGTACGAAATGCATTTTAGTTCCTATTTCGACGGCGCATCTGCTGCGGTGACCGTAAACCAGATCGTTCCGACGACCTTCTGCATGGTGATGTGCACCTCTTCGGTACGGATTTGCGCATATTCCCCGACTGTCAAACCTGAAACGAGATTGCCGATGATCTTGCCATTCGAGCCACCTGCACCTTCTGGGGCGGCTGCTTGAAGCAGGGCACCGTAGAGACTCAGGCATTTCATGGTGTCGACGGGCGAGGGCGGCGCGCAGATGACGGTGACGTCGTCGGCCTGGATCGCACCTTTTTGAGCTGCGGCGAGGATCGAGGCGTAACTGCCGATTTTATAGGTGCAGACGTCGCGCTTGTTTTCGGGCTTCGTATCGCAGTTCCCTTTGCCGATTCGATCCTGCATTTTCATCTTTGCGATGACTGGATTGAGGTTCTTGCCTATGTCGGAATATCCGACCGGCAGATCCTCTCCGGCAATTGCCGTGCTGCTCATACCGACCATCACCGCCAAAGCCATAAAACGCATCGTTTACCCTCCCTGTGTCGGCCTAGGCTCGGTTATTCCGGCGCAGAACCTTTTTCCGACCGTGATTGCTTAATTGCCGCCATTGGCCGGCGCGAACAACGGCGAAGATCGGCGAAACCCAGTCGAGCTCGACGCCGCGAATAGGAGGCGCGTTGTGGCTTTCCAGGTCGTAGAGGTCAGCCTCGGCGCCGCGTAGGATGCGCTTCAGAAAACGGCGACCGTCTGCGGTTTTGACCGCGGCCTCGAAGCCCAGCACCTCGGCGAGGGGCGAGCTGATTTTGTGGCAGACAATGACGTCACCCTCGTCGTAGCGCGGCCACATCGAATCGCCCTGAACCTCGAAGGCGATCGCATCATCCGGCAGGGTGAACGGGACTTCGATCTGAAAAAGGCCTTCCGGTGGGATTTGATCCTCGGCCGGCAGGATTTCCGCACCGGCGCCGATACGACCTTCGACGGCGATTTCGTTCTCGCGCTCGGCTGAACCTTCACCTGTTAGGAGCCAGATAAACGACACGCCGTAGGCACGGGCATATTTGCGCACCTCATCCTGATCGGGGATCCCGCGTAAGCCATTCTCCCGGCTCTTATAGGTGTGCTGATTCCATTCGAACCTCTCAGCAGCCTCGCGCGGGTTTTTGAAGCCTGCGCGGTTCCTGGCCCATTGAAGTCGTTCGCTAAAGTCGTGATCGCTAGCCATGGGACACATTGTACCCGCTGATCTGGTACAATGTGTCTTGACTTATGATGGTACGATATGTACCAAATAGGTCATGACCACTGCGACCCTGCACAGCATCTTTGAAATCTGGCCGACCACGGCAGAATTCGCTGCGGCGATAGGCGTGAGCTATGGCGCCGCCAAGCAAATGAGGCGCCGGGGTTCAATTCCTGTTCGATATTGGCCTCCGCTAATGCGGGCTGCTTCTGATCGCGGCAAGAGCATCAGTGAGGCGGATCTGGTTGCGGCTCACACGGCGGAACCTCTCGAGGCCGCGTCATGAGCGCGCCCGCGATCACGAAATCCCAGCAGCGCGCCCTCGACTGGCTGACCCGGCAGGGCGGCGACGGCGTCTTCGACAAGACGCATGTGCTTGTCGCGGCCGGCGAGCGGTTGTCATCGGACACATATGACGAGCGCGGCAAGCTTGAGGAAGGCTTCATGTACGGGACCTGGCTGGCCCTGGAACGGGCCGGTTTGGTTGAATTCTACGGCGGCAAAAACGGCCGGGGCCGCGTCCGCGTGAAGCAGGCGAGGGCGGCATGAGTGCCTTAGGGAGCGCCGATGCGGGCGCGCTTGGCCGGCTCGGCCCTCGCAAAATCAATGAGCTTATCCGCCGTTGTGAACAGGATATGACGCGCGGCCTCATCGGCGATGCCGGTGCTGCCGGCGTTGATTTCCTCGCGGCACAGCCGCTCGAGGAGGCGCACGGCTTCCTTCCCGTCATGCGCATCGACGTAGGCCTGTCCGAGTCGGCAGGCGAAGCGGGCCATGATGGTCAGGCCGACAAAAAGATCATTGGCCGTCGTCGCTCGCGGCTTCATCCGGGTTTCCTTCGTTCTCACATCCGTCTGTCCCTCGCGGGGATTTAGTTTTCTCGTCTGCGATCGTGGCGTTGGCGCGCCTTGATCGAAATGTCTGCAACTCAATGGTTTCTGTCATGTCGTCGACGTATCCGCTGACTGCGTCTCCTTCCTCAACGCGACCTTCGATGAGATCATCATCGGAGGTTTACGTGGGACAGTCTTCGCAAAACTTGGGACAGTTTTCCCTGAAATTTGGACAACTGTCACAAAAGGCCATGGACAGGCTTCTCGCCTATCTCCAGGCCGAACACCCTTACAAGACGGCGGATGCGGTGGAGGCGACAACGTGCGGGGTCGTGAAAGCGTCCACCGTGCGCAAATGGTTCAGCCGCACGTCGCATCCGTCGTTCGAGGCCTTCTGCGCGCTGATGCAAGCCTATGGCGCCGAATTCATCGCCGCCGTGCTCGGCGATGCGCCGGCCAGCATCCTCGCCGCGGCGCTGATCGAAAAGCGCGAACGCTATCAGAAGCGCAAAGCCGCGCTGGAAGCCGAATTCACGCCCGACCGTCCGGAGGCACGATGATCCTGATCGTCGCTGCATTCCAACTGGCCCGGCTCTGCGGATGGGTTCGTGATGGCGCGCTGTTTCTCGCCTGGCTGCTGGCGTGGCCGCTGCTGCAGGTCTCGGTTCTGTTCGACTGGTGCGCGAGGCGGCTTGAAGTTTTCGGCATCAGCCGTGGCGGCTGATGTGTGATGCGGGGGAAACCATGAAACATCTGCTGATCGACTTCACCAGCAACACCGCCACGATCGATGGCGTGCGCTTCAGGGTGCCGCGCGCCGGGCTGGCGCCACTGGCGCTGATCGCCCGAGATGGCAAGCGGCCGACGAAGAAAGAGCTGCAGGATTCCAGCGGCGTGCTGGTGACGTCCTATCACCGCGCCATGAGCGACCTGCGCAAGCGCCTGGCGCCGCATGGCATCGTGCTGATGGCGAAGCAGGGCCGGGGATACTGGCTGGCCGAACCGGTACGGCTTGAGGTGATCGAGCGTCAACCGGTGGAAGACGATTTCGATGAGGATCCGTTGGACGCCGAGATGACGCAGCAGAAGCTGAACGTGGAACGCTGCGAGTCCTTTCTTGCTGATCTGCAGAACGCCTATCCCGACGGCGCACCGCCTGACGCGACGCCCGCTCACAGGGACGGCGTGCCTCTCCGCATCGCGCCTATGCCGGCCTGGGGAGCGACCTCGCCGGCCGCCGCCGTGACCGGCTGGTGAGAATGAATTCGGCGCAGCCGCATGGCTGAGCACCTGACCTATCGGCGCGCGGGCTTCGGCCTCGTCCGCGTGCCCATCACCCGCCCGCGCCTCGCGCGCAGGCTCTTTCTCGGCATCGTCAAAAACATGCGAGCGGCAGGATGGACGGATTGCAGAATAGCGACGGTGTTGCACGTGAAACGCGAGAAATTGCCTGCGCCGCAGACGGAAACGTCAATCTGGCCGGCGGACATGCAGAAGATGTTTCAGGCGGCGGCGGAGTGACGTTTGTTCGCTGCGAGCGTTTGAGCGACTCCGTCACGCTCTATCTCGGCGACTGTCTCGACATCATTCCGACGTTGGGCAAGGTCGATGACGTCTTCAGCGATCCGCCCTATGAGGCGCACATGCACGCCGCAAAAAGGGGCGTGAAGGTTTACGGCTCTGACCGTCGCATCCGGATTGACGGCCACGCCAACCCGCCGCCGGTTGACTTTGCGTCGATCGACGGCGTGCGCGAACCGGCTGCGCACTTGATGGTCAAGGCGTGCTCGGGCTGGCTGCTGATCTTCTGCACACCGGAAGGCATCACACCCTGGCGCGATGCGATCGAGGCCGAGGGCGCCCGCTACAAACGCGCCTGCTTCTGGTACAAGCCGGACTCAGCGCCACAGTTCAACGGGCAGGGGCCTGCCTTCGCCGTCGAGGCCTTCGTCACTGCCTGGTGCGGAGACGGCCTGTCGAAATGGAATGGCGGCGGCCGTCGCAACCTCTTCGAGCACCCGACCAACGCGCGCGATCGCCACGGCGTGCACCCGACAGAAAAACCCGTCGGGCTGATGTGCGAGCTTGTCGACCTGTTCACGCAGCGTGACGCCTTGATCCTCGACCCGTTCATGGGCTCCGGCACGACAGGCGTCGCGGCGGTGAAACGCGGCCGCCGGTTCATCGGCATCGAAAACAATCCGGCCTACTTTGAAATCGCCTGTCAGCGGATCGCCGACGCTCTTGCGCGCCCCGACATGTTTGTTCCGGCAGTGCCGAAATACCGGCAGCCGAAACTGTTCGGAAGGCCGGTGTGACCAAGCTCACAGAAAGCCAGATCGAAGACCTCCGCTGCCAGCACGATCTGGGCGATGTCGCTGCCCGCTTCGGCGCGGTGTTGCGCAAATCCGGCGGCAAGCTGGTCGGATCGTGCCCGATGTGTGGCGGGAGCCGCAAGGCGAAGCGGTTCGAGGTGAAGCAGGATCAGTGGGTGTGCGCCGTCTGCCATGAAGGCGGCGACGTCATCTCGCTGGTGCGCAAGGTGCGCGGCGTTGGTTTTCTCGAGGCGGTCGACTGGCTGGGCGGCCCGCGTGTGCTGACGCCGGCGGAAGATGAGCGCCTGCAGCGCGAGCGTGCGGCGCGAGACGCCAAGCAGGCGAAAGAACAGGAAGAATACCGGGAACGCGAGCGCAAGGTGGCCTTTGGCATCTGGCAAAATGCTGTGTCGCTCGTCTCGCATGACCTGGCGCGGGCGGGTCGCGATTATATGGCGGCGCGCAATCTGCTGTGGCCTGACGACCTGCCGCTGCGCTATGCGCCGGAGCTGCCATACTTCCACGGCCATGAGATCGACAAGCGCGGGCACAAGGTGCCGCGTGTGCTCTATCGCGGCCCGGCGATCGTCTCGCCGATCATCCGGCCCGACCATCACTTCGGCGCCGTGCATATGACGTTCATCGACCCGGCGCGGCCAGGCAAAAAGATTGAGCTTTTCGACCCGGAAGACGGCGAGCTGCTGCCGGCTAAGAAATCGCGCGGGTCGACCAGCGGCGGGCGGATCGAACTGGTGCGGCCGGCGGGCCCGGCGGTCCGACTGTTTTTTGGCGAAGGTATTGAGACGGTGATGTCGATCTACACGGCGTTCTGGCATTTGAACCGCCTGCGCGAGGGCGATGCTTTCTGGACGTCGGTGGATTTGGGCAACCTCGGCGGCAAGGCGGTGTGCTCCGTCGATCATCCGACCTTGAAACAGGAGAACAATCGGCCGCGGCGTGTGCCTGGGCCGGAACCCGATATGAGCGCACCGGCGGTGCCGGTGCCCGACAGTGTCGTCGAGCTCATCACACTTGGTGATGGCGACAGCGAGCCCTTCCTCACGCATATGGCGCATGAGCGAGCGCGGCGACGCTATGAGCGGCCGGGGCGCATCACCCGCAGCCCGTTCGCGCCGGATGGTTTCGACTTCAGCGATGTTTTGCAAGGCAAGGCGCTGGAGACCGTGGCGTGAGCGCTGACCAACATCAACAGATCGTCGATATCGTCGACAGTGCGCCATTTGCCGGGGGTGAGCTGCCGCCGCCGGCCGCGGATGAGCCGGCGGGCGAGCGGGACAGTTCGAGCGAAAAAATCGCCGACGTCTCCCGCTCTGGCGGCGGGGGTGATGATCCGCCCGACCTGGAAACGACGGATGAGATCATCGATGGGATGAACCGCGAGTGGGCGCTGGTGCTGATGGGCTCGCGTGCGGTTGTCATGCGTGAGATGCCGGATGCGCCGATCGAGGATCGTTCGCGCGTCCTGTCGCTTGAGGCCTTCAAGGCCTATATGCAGAACCAGAGCCAACGCGTGGTGCGCGTTGTGTTTGATGACAAGTCCGGCAAAGAGGTCGAGAAAGTCACCTATCGCAAGCTGGCGCCATTATGGCTCACCTCAAAGAAGCGTCGGACCTTCGACGGGATTGAATTTCATCCCGACCCGCAAAATGATCCGGGCACGAAGGGCTATTTCAACCTCTGGCGCGGCTTCGATGTCTTGCCGGCGCTCGACGTGGTGCGCCGTGACAGGGTCAAGCGCTACGCCACGTTTGACGATCACCTGTTGAACAATATCGCCGGCGGCGACCGCAACATCTACAACTGGCTTTTCGGCTGGTTTGCCCACATCGTGCAGAGGCCGCGCGAGCGCATCGGCACGGCGATCGTGCTGCGTGGCGGCGAGGGCTGGGGCAAGACGAAGATCGGCGAAATCGTTGGGTCGCTGTTCGCCTCGCATTATTTCCTCGTTGACGATCCGCGCTATCTCGTCGGGCAGTTCAACGCGCATATGGCGAGCTGCCTGCTGCTGCAGGTCGACGAAGGCTTCTGGGCCGGCGACAAGGCGGCGGAAGGGAGGCTGAAAGGTCTCATCACCGCGAAACAGCAGATGATTGAGGCCAAGGGCGTCGATCCGATCCGGCTCGAAAACTATGTGCGGCTGATGTTCTCGTCGAATGAAGACTGGGTCGTTCCGGTCGGCCTGGACGGGCGGCGTTATCTGGTGCTCGACGTGAAGCCGAGCCAGGCGCGCAACGCCGAGTATTTCGGCGAGATGGATCGGGAGATGAACGACGGCGGCCGCGCGGCGCTGCTGGCGGACCTGCTCGAATACGACCTGGCGAAAGTGAACTTGCGCGATGTGCCCAAAACCAATGCGCTGTTGGAACAGAAGCTGCGGTCTCTGGATTCAGTGACGTCATGGTGGTTTGAGCGCCTGGCCGACGGAAATCTGACGCGGCGCCGCTCGGGCTGGGCAGGCTCGCAAGGGGCGGGCGGTTTCATCGCCGTCGATACGCTCTTCGACGATTATGTGCATGTGGCGGAAAAGGTCGGCGTGCGGCGCAAGTCCGAAAAGACGGCGTTCGGCATGCGCATGCGCAAGCTCCTTGAGATCAACCACGTGAGCCTGCTGCGCACCACGAAGCGCACGACCGACGTGGAGACCGCGGACGGCCATCTGATCCAGCGGCGGGTGCCCTGTTACGACATGCCGTCGCTCGACATCTGCCGCGAAGCGTTTGAGCAGGCCTGCGGTCAGACCGTGCTCTGGATGACGGACAGCGAGGGTGCGGATGCCGCGCCCGCGCGGGACGATGGCGACGGTTTCTCGGATGGCTGATTTGTGGCGTTTTGGCGCGAGCGCGGGAGCTTCGCGTAAAAAATAGGCCGGGTTGCCCATTTCGGGCCGACCTGTCCGACCTAGGCCCTTCTGAAAACCAAAGGTCGGACACCGGAAACCCTTGTGCCACAAGGGACGGGCCGACCTGTCCGACCTGTCCGACCTTTTTCTCGCGTGCGCGCGAGGGATGAACATGTGAGGTGACGTGCGCGTGAGGAGGGCCAACGAACTGGCATACCTATTTTACTCTAACTCTTAAAAAAGGTCGGACAGGTCGGACAGGTCGGCCCGAGCTTACTCTCCCAACGGTTTTTTGTGTCCGACCTTTTTATTCCTATGGGGTGAAGGTCGGACAGGTCGGACATCAGGAGCGGATACCATGTCGAACACCGAGAACACCGGGCCGAAGCTGAAACGGGAAGCGCTGATCGCCCTGGCAAAAGGTTGGAAGGGGCCGGTACCGATCCCTGCAGCTGTGAAGAAAGAGCCCGTCGGCGTCGAGGATGTGCTGCGCTGGGCCTATCGCGAGGAATTGCCGAAAACGCCGCGCGAGATTTCCGGACCTATGCCAATGGCCGGCGGCTGGGAACAGATGGCCAAATGGGCGGAAGAGCTGCCGCTGGCGGGCCTTGATCAGAACCGTTTCGGTGTGGTGCCGGAGGCTTTCAGCAACGATGCGCCCCATCCTGACGCCTTTGTGGTGCATGAGGCTATGGCGGGCCTTGAAAGCCTCGAGCTGGAATTTCCGGACGGATGGAACCCGCTTGCAGACCTTCCTTCGCTTGGTAGCCATGCGCATCGGCTGGCCGCAGCGGCGCTCGACCATGTGTCCATCGTCGGTCGCGACGGCAAGCGCATGGTGAGGGACAAGGTGGCGCGCCGGCTGGTGTTTCGCCACGCCATCATGGGCGGCTGTCCGGATTGGGAGATTGCGCCCGATCTGGTCGTCAAGCCATTGACGAAGGATGGCAAGGTCTGCTGGTTCCGCAAGGTGACGTTCAACAGCGATGGCGCCTTCGGTCCGGCATCAGAGACAATCGAAGTGGACGGCTTCAATTCGCGGGCTGGCCGGCCATATTACGATGCCTATACGCGCGAGGTCGTTGACCCGGATCCGTTCTGGCAGGTCGTCGGCCGCGCTGAATATGAAATCTGGCGTGCAGCATTGGATATTTTCGCCGAAGATCTTCGCGGCGCGATGGCTTCACGCGAGGTGATTCTGTCCTCGCAGCCGCGCAGACCGTGGGAAACCGGCCCAGCCGAGGCGCCGCGCGTGTTGCGCGCTATCGTCCCGACCGAAGAGATCGCAAGTGAAATCAAGCATGTTGTAAAGCGAGGTCGACGACCTGCAAATTTATTTTCGCCTTGTCGTTGACGTGCGGTCAGGATTTGGTGGAAGGTAAGCACACTGAAAAAGATTAGATGAACCCGCTTCGGAAACGAGGCGGGTTTTTTCGTGCCCGGGAGATGGTCATGTGACCCAGCGCTGTCGATGCGCCGAGCGGCGCCAGGCCTTGCGCGATGCAGGTGCGGCGCTGCTGATCGGCGACCGGGCGCGAGCGGCCCGCGACATGACCTTCGTGGCGACGTCGACGCTCACCGACGTCGCGAGCCTCGCCACTTTCATCCTCAAGCGCGACAGCCGCAGGAAAGCCCGCTGATGTCCGCGATGTTGGAATTCAAAGTCGATGTCCGCGAGCTGACGCGCCTCGAACAGCGGATGATGGCTGTGCCAGGCCTGTTCCCCCGTGCGGCGGCGGAAGGCTTGAACGATGGCGGCGACAAGGTACGAACCAAGGTGCAGCGCGCCTTGAAGGTGCAGACGGGTGTGAAGCTGTACCGCTCCATCACGTCGCGCATGGCGCAATCGGGCAAGGGATTTGCTCGTGCCAGCGCGGGCAACCTGGCCTATCAGATCGTCGCGACGGGCAAGGGCATTCCCATCAAGGAATTCGCTGCCAAGCGCACGGCGGGGGGGATTACCGCGCCGGTGTGGGGGGTGGACCATCGTTTCAAGAGATCCTTCGGGATTGAAGGCAAAGGCGTGGACGGCTTTCGGGCGCGCACCACTTCGAAGCGCTTCCCCATCCGCAAGCTCTACGGTCCGGCGCTGCCGAAAGAACTGGGCAAGGGTAAGATCCCGGGCGTGTTCTTCGATGCTGTGCAGACCGACGTCGTGCCAGCGATCGCCAATCGCCTCATCAAGGCCTTCGGGTGACCCTCACCGTTGGCGGGGGGCATAGGGGGGTATGTCGCGGGTCCTTCCTTCGACCCCTCAGCCCCGCGCCGCCGCCGCAGCCCGGCACTTTTCTAGTGGGTCGGGGCAAAAACAGGTACACGTGAGCGCACGCGATGACGCACGATAGCACGGATCTGGTCAGCGTGACCGAGGCCGCGGCGCGTTTGACGGCTGCGGGCGACAAGGTCGAGCGGTCGACGCTGTCGCGCTACATCACGAAACATGCCGATGCGCTGCAGCCGCAGACGCGCGGGCGTGACACACTGATCGATTTCGCGAAGCTGAAAGAGCATCGCGGCCAGAACATTCGCCTTGCCGATGCCAAGCCGCATGAAGTTCGGGCGTCGCGGTCGGACGAAGCCGCCGCCAACCTGCGCGCCCAGCGCCAGATGCGCGAGCTCGACATCGCCGAACGCCTCAAGCAGGTGACGCCGCGGCAGGACGTCGAGATGGCGGCGCACTCGGCTGTTGCTGCTTTGCGAACAGCATTTGCGGGTGCCATCGGCGACGCTGCGGAAGCGATCGCTGCCGCCTGCGGGACGGAACCGCGCCTGGTGCGGCCACATCTTGGCGCCCTTGAGCGCAAGGCGCTGGAGGCCTTCGTGAAAGAGCTGGCCAAGCACGATTTCGAGCCGAAGGAACCGGCTGCCGCCTGAAACGGCAAGGACAAGCATTCATGACCATGCCGCCTTCATCGGCGGACGCGCTGCGCAAGGAGCATCCGGGCCTTCCGCATGGCGGCAAGGTTCTGTTCGATGCATTGATCGCCGCGGCGACGCCCGAAGAGGAACTGACCGTCAGCCAGTGGGCCGACCGCTTCCGCAAGGTGTCCGCCGAATCCGGTTCGCGTTTTCCGGGCGACTGGTCGACAGATCGCGTGCCCTATCTGCGCGAGCCGATGGACTGCCTGCATCCCGATCACCCGGCACGCTCGGTGCGGCTGAAATTCTCGGCTCAGACCGGCAAGTCGGAAGTCGGCGTCTGCTGGTTCGGCTTCATCGTCGATCGCGCGCCGGGCCCGATGTTGACCGTGTTGCCCTCGCTCGACGAGGCGATCAAGTACAACCGCGTCAAGCTGCAGCCGACGGTGGATGCCAGCCCGCGCATCCGCCACCGCGTGCGGCCGGAGAATGCCCGCGACGAGGGCGCCTCGACGACGTCGTTCAAACGCTTCGCCGGCGGCTTCGACCAGATCGTGACTGCCTCTTCTTCAAAGGGGCTCCAGATGATCTCGGTTCGCTACCTCATCATGGAAGAGGTCAGCGAATATCCGCTCGACACCGACGGCCGCGGATCGCCGATCGACCAGGCGCGCGCCCGGCAGAAGTCCTACGGCGACCTTGCCAAGGAATTCATCCCGTCGACACCGGGCGTTGCCGGCGAATGCCGCATCTCGGAAATGTACGAAGACGGCGACCGCCGCCGCTTCTATGTGCCGTGCCCGCACTGCGAAACCTTTCAGGTTCTGCAGTTCAAGAACATGATGCCGCCTTGCGAGGCAACCAATCACCGGCCGACGTTCGGCTGCGACGATTGCGGATCGGTCATCGACCAGATCCACATGAACGCCATGCGTTCGAAAGGCCGCTGGGTTCCAACCCGCGTGCTCGATTGCGATTCACCGGTCCCGGCGCTGATCAAGCCCGACGAGATCGAGCTCTATGCGGTGCCACCCTGCGAAGGTCGGGTGCGCGCCTGGCAGCCGTCCTATGCGATCTGGTCGGCCTATTCGCCGTTCGAAAGCTGGGTCGACATCTGGCAGCGCTGGACCGAGGCCAAGGGCAACCCGACGAAGGAAAAGACCTTCACCCAGCAGGATCTGGGCGAGGCCTATGATCCCGCCGGCGATGCGCCCGACTGGGAAAAGCTGCTCGAAGCCCGCAAGGCATGGCAGCGCGGCGTCGTGCCTTATCCGGGCTGCGTCCTGACGGGCATGATCGACGTGCAAGGCAACCGCTTCGAGTGGGCCTTGTGGGCGTGGGGGCCGGGATTTCAGGGCTGGCTCGTCGATCGTGGCGTCATCGCCGAAAACTATCTGTCCGATGCGGGTTGGCAGCAGATCGACCAGCTCACGGCGCGGCGCTGGCCGACGGAATCGGGCCGCGAGATCGACGTGATGCAATGGGGCATCGATACCGGCGCATTCACGCAAACGCTTTACGATCGCGTCTCTGGCCGCCACGCGCTGCTCGCGACCAAAGGCGATAACCGGCCGAATGCTGCGCCTTACAAGAAATCGCGCGCCGACCTGCGCGACCCGCGGTCAGGTCGCCCGATCGTCGGCCGCCAGATCGACCTCGCGCTGATCGGTGGCTTCGATCTGAAACTCGCCGTCTACAGCGGCCTGGCCTCTCTCGTCGCCGGGCCGGATGACAGGGGCCTTTATCAGGCGGGCACGCTGCATCTGCCCGACTGGATCGGCGAAGACGAATTGAAGCAGCTGACGGCGGAAACGTTGTTCGATCCGTCGACCGAGGCGGTGGGCAATTCGAAACGGCAACGCATGGTGCGGCCGGTCGATCGCCGCGAATGGCGCAAGAAGCCGCATCAGCCGAACGAAGCGCTCGACCTTGTTGTCGGCGCCAAGTCGCTGGCCTGGGGCGAGGGTGCCGGCCAGATCGGCGGCAAGCGCTGGCAGGAACTGGTCGCCGAGGCGCACGGTCCGGCGGACGAGCAGGAAAAGGATTTGTTCTCGACGTCGCGCCTCGATGAGACGCCGGCGGTGGAGGTGACGGAAATCGACATGTGGTCGCGTCTCGCGGCCATCAACAGCGGTGGAGATTGAGTTTTATGGCGGTGACGGACGTTTCGCAGGATGTATTGCTGGCGCACCTTGCCGAGGCTCGCCAAGCTTTGCATGCGCTTGAGATCGGTCGCCGCTCGATCAAGGTCATGGTCGACGGGTATATGGTCGAATATTCCCGCGCCAATCTCGATCAGTTGCGCGCCTATGAAAAGCGCCTCATCGCCCTGATCAACGGCCGCCCGGTCGGCGGTGCCATCAACGTGATCTTCTGATGAGCGTTCCGGCTCTTCTCGATGCGCACGGCCAGGCGATCCCGGCGGCGGTGATTGAGGCCGCGCGGTCGTCCGCCATGATGGAGGCCGCAGCCGCCTTTCCCGGCTCGCAGGAACCCGGCCTCTCCAGTTCGCCGGCCTATGCGTCGGGATGGTTCGACCAGCCCGACACTGCGAGCTGGTGGCCGTCGCAGGGCTCCGCCGATGGTTCGGTGCTGCCGCATCGCGATCTTACCCTGGCGCGCGTCCGCGATATCGTCCGCAATGACGAGACCGCCGGCACCGCCGTCGAGCGCCTTGTCGATCTGGTCGTCGGTCACGGCCTGCACCTGCGCTCGCGGCCCGATGCGGTCGCGCTCGGCATCAGTCCGGATGCGGCGAATGAATTGAGCCGCAAGATCCAGGCCGAATGGCGTCTGTTCGGCCACGATCCGCGCCGCCTTTGCGACGCCCAGCGCAAACTGTCGATCAACGGCCTGTTCCGGCTCTTCGCCCGCACGTCGATCATCGCCGGCGAGGCGACGGGCCTCAACACCTGGCGTGAGACGCCCGGCGCGCGCTATTCGACCTGCGTGCTGGCGGTCGATCCCGACCGGGTTTCTAACCCGTCGATGCAGATCGACACCAACGAGCTGCGCGGCGGCGTCGAGATGGATTCCTTCGGCGCGCCGGTCGCCTATCACGTCCGCAACGCCCATGCCGGCGACTGGTGGGCTTACGGCAAGCAATGGACGTGGACGCGGGTGCCGCGCGCCACCGAATGGGGCCGGCCGGTCTTCTTCCACAGCTTCGAGCCGGAGCGGGAAGGGCAGACGCGCGCCATTTCGCCGTTTGCCTCGCTCGTGCGCGGCCTGCGCATGGTCAACAAGTTTTCGTCGAACGAACTGGCGAGCGCCGCGGCGAACGCGCTGTTCGCGGCCTTCGTGGAATCGGATCTGCCCGTTGACGAGGTGACGCAGAAGCTGCAGCCACAGGCGTCGACCTATGCCGACAAGATGATCACGCATTTCGCCAATAACCCGGCGAAGCTGAATGGCGTGCGCATACCGGTGATGCCGCCCGGCAGCAAGATCACCATCAACGGCTCGCCGCGGCAGACGACGGCGTTTCCGGCCTTCCAGGCGGCCTTCCTGCAGAAGATCGCGGCTCGGCTCGGCATCTCTTACGAACAACTGACCATGGACTGGACGAAGACGAACTATTCGTCCGCGCGTGCGGCGCTGTCGGAAGTCTGGCGTCACATCCAGCGCCTGCGCGCCACCTTCACCGAACAGACCGTGACGCCGATCTTCTATGCCTTCCTCGAGGAAGCGTTCGACCGCGGCTATATCAAGGCGCCCGCCGGCGCGCCGGACTTCTGGGACATGCCGGGCGCCTATCTGCGCGCCATCTGGATCGGACCGGGCCGCGGCTACATCGATCCGGTCAAGGAAGCCGAGGCGAGCGCCATCCGCATGGACTCGCTCACCTCGACCTTGGAAATCGAATGCGCCGAGCAGGGCCTCGACTACGAGGATGTGCTCGATCAGCGCGAGCGCGAGGAACAGGATCTGAAAACCCGCAAACTCGTGCGTCCGTCGCTGGAAAAAATCTTCGCCCAGATGTCGGAACAGAACGGCGACGACGGCGATGAGCCTGCTGCGCCGGCCAGGGAAAAGGAAACCGCATGACGCATGTTCTGCGCATCGCGACGCGTTTCTTCAACACGCCGCTGCTGCTGACGCCGGACGTCGCCAGCGTCATCTGCGCCGGCCTCGCGGAGCGCTTCGGCGTCGATGGCGGCGACATGGCGGCCGACCTGCCGTCGATCGATGCCTCGCGCTTCCGCGGCGTTCCGAAGACCGACGCCAACGGCCGCCCGACCAATCTCTATCGCATCGAAGGCGGCATCGCGATCGTGCCGGTGCTGGGCGAGTTGGTCAATCGCGGCGCCTGGATCGGCGCGTCGTCGGGCCTCACATCCTATGAAGGGCTCGACGCGCAACTGCGCCTGGCCGCCGCCGATCGGGACGTGCGCGGCATCGTCCTCGACATCAATTCGCCTGGCGGCGAGGCATCCGGCGCCATGGAAGCCGGCGCGCTGGTGCGCGAGCTGTCGGCGCAAAAGCCGATCGTCGCTTTCGTCAACGGCATGGCGGCCTCGGCCGCCTATGCCATCGCCAGCGGTGCCAATCACATCGTCGCATCGCCGTCCGCGATCCTCGGCTCGATCGGTGTCGTGATGGTGCACATCGATCGTTCGGAAGCGATCACCAAGGGCGGTGTCAAGCCGACCATCATCCACGCCGGCGCGTACAAGGCCGATCTCTCGTCCTATCAGGCGTTGAGCGACGATGCCCGCGCCCGCATCCAGGGCCATGTCGACGCGGTCTATGACCTTTTCGTCGGCACGGTCGCCGGCCATCGCGGATTGCCTGTCGAGGCCGTCCGCAAAACCGAGGCAGGCATCTTCCTCGGACCGCAGGCGGTCACCGCCGGGCTCGCCGACGCGGTCGGCACACTTGACGACGCATTCGCCTACATCGGCCGGTCGAATTCCTCGGCCGGTTTTACATCGCCCACTGGAGGTTCCATGAGCACAAGCAATCCCGCTGCCGGCGGTGAAACCGGCATCACCCAGGCGCAGGTGGACGCCGCCGTCGCCGCTGCGACGCTCGCCGGCTCGACGGCCGCGACGGCCCGCATCCGATCCATTCTCACCCATGCAGACGCCAAGGGTCGCGCCGATCTGGCGATGACGCTGGCACTCGATACCGACATGTCGGTCGACGCCGCCGCGAAAGTGCTGCAGTCGGTTCCGGTCGTCGCGCCGGTCGCTCCGGCCGCGCCTGCCTCCGGCTCGCATCTCGGCGCCCTGGTGCCGCGGCCTGACGTGCAGCCCGACGCGCCCGCCAATTCCGGCGCGAAATCGCAATACGAGCTCGGTGCCGCCGCTTTCGCCGCCGCCGTTCCCTCCCACATGCGCACCGGCCAGGCCTGACGGCCCGACCGCGCTTCGCACCCACCTGCATGAGGTGATCCAATGACCGCATATACTGCCTTCAATCCGACGCCGCTGTTTGCCGACGGCGACGATTTCGACACCCGCAAGGCTATCGTGCTGACCGGGCAGAACGTCTCCGGCACGCCTCTGCCGCGCGGCACCGTGCTCGGCAAGGTGACGGCCACCGGCAAGTACAAGATTTCCGTCGCAGGCGCGTCGGACGGATCGCAACTGCCGCGCGCCGTCACCGCCGACGATCTCGACACCTCCGGCGGTGACGTCACCTGCCGCGTCTACGAGTCCGGCACCTTCGCCTTCGAGGTCTGCAACGTCGATGCGTCGTGGACGATCGACACGCTCAACGCGTCGATGTCGGATCAGTCGCGCGACATCTATTTCCGTTCCGTCGGCACCGTCGCCTGATCGCGCCGCGCCTCCCAGTCACCCGCGCGGCTGCGAAGCGGCCGTTTGATTTGCAAGGGTAAAATCCATGAACGACGTTGCAGCCCTGCCGGTCTACGGCACCGAATTCCTGCTTGGCGCCTATGGCGTCATCGACGAGCCGCGCCGCTTCCTGCTCGAGCTGTTCTTCAAGCCGACGCAGAATTTCGATACCGAAAAGGTCGCCTTCGATAAGGTCGAGCGCGCGCTGCGCAAAGCGCCCTTCGTCTCGCCCAACATCGCCGGCAAGCCGCAGCGTCAGCAGGGCTTCCAGACCAAGGATTTCGCGCCGGCCTATGTGAAGCCGAAATTCGTGGTCGACGCCAACCGTCCGCTGAAGCGCATGCCCGGCGAACGCCTGCTTGGGAGCATGAGCCCGGTCGACCGCTACAATCGGGTGATTGCTGAACTGCTCGCGGAGGGAGATAAGCAGATCGCTCGCACCGAGGAATGGATGGCGGCGCAGATCCTGCTCAACGGGTCCGTCGTCGTCAGCGGCGAGGACTTCCCGTCGATGACGGTCGATTACGGCCGACCTTCCGGTCACACGGTGGTGCTGTCGGGCGGCGCCCGCTGGGGCCAGGCCGGTGTCAAGGCGCTCGCCAGCCTGCGCGCCTGGGCTTCGACCGTGCAGATCGCGTCGGGCTTCAATCCCAATGTTGTCATCATGGACCCGAAGGCCGCGGACCTGTTCACCGCCGACACCGACGTGCAGCAGATCCTCAACAACAGGGTGAATACGCCGATCGGCAACGACTTCCGCATCGGCTATGTGCAGCTCGCCGGCCTCGTCACCGGTGCCGTCGGTGAAGAGGTGAAATACCTCGGCCGCATCGGCGAATTCGACATCTTCGTCTATCAGCAGATCTACAAGGACCCGGACGGCACCCTGCAGCGCATGCTGCCGGACAATACCGTTATCATGGGCTCACCCACGGGTGTGCAAGGCACCCGCTGCTATGCGGCCGTCCGCGACGCCAAGGCGGGGTTCCGCGCTCTGGCCCGCTTCCCGAAGATGTGGACGGAAGAGGATCCCTCGGTGACCTATCTTATGACCCAGTCGGCGCCGCTGCCGGTCGCAGCCTGGCCCGAGGCTTCGCTCTGCGCCACCGTCAACTGACGGTCGCAGCGCAGCGTCGTCTTCATTGAACCCGCGAAGGGCCTTCGCGCCCTTCGCCAATCGGGAGAGTCCCATGAAACTCTATCTGCCGCACGCGTTCACCCTCGATGACGGCAAAGAGGCTGTCCATCACGCTGCCGGCACCATCCGCGATTTCGAAAAGGGAATCGCCGAGATGTTGAAGAAGCGCTTCGGCGCCGTGCCGGCCTCGGAAGCGCCGCAGGACGATCCGGCAGCGAAGGCGTCGATCACGCCGACACCCGTACCGCCCGCCACGCCGCCTGCGCCGGCTACCCAGCCGATCAACCCGCCGACGGCTTGATCGTCAGATATGGGCTCGCCTTTCGCAGACGAGGCACGCCAGGCCATCGGGGAGGTCGTCGCCATCTTCGGCGACGATCAGGGCTTTCTCTATGAGCCCATGCTGCAGGCGGCCGGCGACCGGCCGATCGCGGATCCGCAGCGTCCCGCACTGCAGATCAAGGGCGCGCTTCTGGCGCGGCCGCTGACGGTCGAGCCGATCGCGCCGCATCAGCCGCGCGACACGGCGCTTGCCACGTCATCGCAGCGCTTCCGCTTCACCATGCAGGGCGGCAGCGAGTCCGTGCTTGGTTATCGCGCCAGAGCCGGTGATCGTCTGACGCGCTTGTCCGACCGCGCAGTGTTTCAGGTGCAGAACATTCTCGACGACGATATCGCGCGGCTGTCGTGCGATGTCTTCCGACGTTCTGTAGCGAAGGCCTGAAGCATGTCCGGACTGTCCCGTGCCTGCCTGCGCCTTGCCGCCACGGCCGCCTTGCGCGGCGCGACCATGGCCGGTCCGGCGATCTTCGATTCGCGCATGGACATGGTCGACGGCCTCACGCCGGACGAGGCGAAACCCGTCATCGCCGTCTATACGGAAACCGATTCCGGCAACGCCCTGTCGCATCAGAACGGTGGGCCGCCGTTCGTGCCGCATGTAGATCTCGTGCTCGAGATGACCATGCAGGTCGGCGAATACGATGACGCCACAAAGATGATGAACATGGGCGCACCGGCGACCGACAGCGAACTCGAGGCCAGCCTCGATATGCTGGAGACTCAGGCGGAGGCGGCGCTGTTCTTCAGCTGCGCGCCGCTGTCGCTGCTGTTTCAACGCGTCGCCAAATTGGTGCGGTCGAAGGAGTCCGCGCGCTTCGTCGAAAGCAAGGGCGCTGCGCGCCTCGCCGTCCGCCTCATCACCTATACGATCGAGATCGACGACAATGGCATCCCGCAGGAGTCCGGACTGACCGGCTTCGACACCTTGCCGCAGCCGTTCCGCGATATCGCGACAGCCTGGCCCGAAGGGCTGAAGGAAAAACACGTCGCCGCCGTCATGGCGCGCAGCCTCGCCGCGCCGCATCTCTGGCCCACGTTCAAGGGCATGACGGTCAATGCGCCGCCGTCGCCGCCGCCTGTCGATCCGCCGCCTGCGCCGCAGCCCGGCGATCCGTTCAAGCCGAATTTCGTCATCGATTTTCCAGAGTAGGAAGCCCGCCATGTCAGCCATTCACGTCAAGCCGGTCGGCGATGCGCGCGTGCGCAATCCCGCGCGCGATTTTGCCGTCCTGCCGCAAGCTGGCGATGTGGTGCCCGACTCGCTGTTCTGGCGTCGCCGCGAGATCGCCGGGGAGATCGTGATCGGCGAACCGTCCGCGGCGCCTGCCGCGCCGCATGAGCCCGCACCCGTCGCCGAAACCGCTGACGATTCGTCTTCGCAAGACCCGTCTTCGTAAGACCCGATCTAAGGAGCCTTCCATGCCTGTTTCATTCAACCGCATCCCGGGAAACATCCGCGTTCCGTTCTTCTACGCCGAGGTCAATTCCGGACTGTCCTACTACCAGGGCAACTCGAAACTGCTTCTGATCGGTCAGATGGTCAGCGGCGGCTCTGCTGCGGCCAATGTGCCCGTGCTGGTGTCGCGTCCCGGTCCCGAGATGTTCGGCGTCGGCTCGATGCTGGCCGAAATGGTCTATGCTGCGCGCCTCAATTCGGCGCTGGGCGAAATCTGGGCGCTGCCGATCGCGGATCCCTCCGGCGTCGCCGCGACGAAAACCATCACGGTCGCTGGCACCATCACCGCGGGCACGCTCGTGTTCTATGTCTGCGGCGAAAAGGTGCAGATCCCGGTTCTGTCGACCGACACGGTCACCACGATCGCCGCCGCCATGGCCGCCGCCATCAATGCCGGCTACACCGGCATCGACGGCAAGGGCTATTCTTTCCCCTATACGGCGACGTCCGCTGCCGGCGTCGTCACCGCCACGGCGCGCAACGTCGGCACGCAGGGCAATTTCCTGTCGATCGACAAGGATCTGATCGGCGACGAAGGTCCGCTCGCCGCACTGCTGACGATCGCCACCGGCGTCACCGGCACCGGCGTGCCCGCGCTGACGACCGGCCTTGCCGCGCTCGGCGACACCGAATTCGACATGATCGCCATGCCCTACAGCGACGCAACCTCGCTCAACGCCGTGCGGGATTTCCTCGCCGACGGCGGCGGCCGCTGGGATCCGATGTCCCAGCTTTACGGCCATTGCGTCACCGTCTGTTTCGACACCCTGTCGAACCTGGCGACGCTTGGCACCGGCCGCAACGATCCGCACGTCTCGATCATGGGCGTCGCCAATTCGCCGTCGCCGCCGCATCGCTGGGCTGCCGCGCTCGGCGGCCAGGTGCAGGCGCACAAGAACCTCGGCTTCAGTCTCACCGAGGCGGTGGAGATTTCGCGGCCGATGCAGACCTTGATCCTGAAAGGCATCAAGCCGCCGCGCCTCAAGATCGACCAGTGGGACAGGATCGAGCGCCAGACGCTCTATTACGACGGCATCTCCGCCTTCACCGTCAGCGTCGACGGGCAGGTCGTGCTCGACCGGCTCATCACCACCTATCGGCTCAACGCCTGGTCGCAGCCTGACACGACTTTCCTCGACATCGAGACCTTGTATCAGACGGCCTACGGCATCCGCTTCCTGCGCCAGCAGGTCTCGCAGAAGCATGCCCGCGATGCGCTGGCGCCGGACAATCCGCGCGGACTGCAGGGCGTCACCACGCCGGTCGACCTCAAGGCCGATCTCATTCACGGCTACAGCCAGTTGTGCGATGCCGGCGTGATGAAGAACCTCGCCCTGTTCGCCAGCAGCATCGTCGTCGAACAGTCGAGCGACCCGAACCGGGCCAACTGTTTCCTGCCGTTCGACGTCATGAACCAGTTGCGGATCTTCGCGGCCAACGTCGAGACGTCGCTCAACCGCGCCGCCTGAGCCGCCTTTCACCCTCACTTTTCTCGTTTGTAAAGGACTTCGGCCATGCATCAGGCAGGCGGACGCATCACGCTCGTCTTCGGAGCCACCCGGTTGTCGCCGCGCGGCAAGGCGACCATCTATCCCGCGCAGATCAAACACGACATCCAGGTCAACCATGATGGCACCGTCAGCCGCACCACGGCGGCAACGGCGGCGCGCATCGAGATGACCTTCGATAGGGGCGATGGCCGGTTCAAATGGGATTCGACCTTCATGAAAGATTTCGTCGACATGACCCTGCGCGAGACCGACGTCGGCGTGCTGCACATGGCGACCGGCAGCAGCCTGATCGGTGAGCCGGCGATCGACACCGAAACCGGCGAAGTCTCCGGCCTGTCGATCGCGACCGACAGTTATACGCAGGTCCGGATCTGACGATGGCGAACAAGCGTGTCATCCTGGCCAAGCCGCTGGAAGGCCACAACAAGACGAAAGTCCTGCATTTCGACTTTCGGGAACCAACGTTCGACGAGTATTTCCAAAACGGCGATCCTCGCGTACCGATGATCACGCAGGGCGTCCTGTTCCATCAGGAAATCCCCGACGTCATCCGCAAATATGCCGACCTGCTTTTGGTCGGCGGCGATCCCAACATTATGGCGGGCGCCGGCCTCGCCGACACGCTGAGAATCAAGGAGTGCATCCTCGGTTTTTTCCAGGCGGCGGAGACGATCAACGCGACCTCATCGGACGCATTGCCGACGAACTCGTCTTCGCCCTCGACTGGGACGCCGGCGCCGTCGGACGCATGACGCTGTCAGCAATGTTCTACTGGCATCAACGCGCCGTGCTCTGGCAGCAGAAGCAAAAGGGCTGACCTGAATGGCGTCGACCAAGGTCCTGGAAGCGCGCGCGATCATCACCGCTCAGGACAGCACCGGCAATACGTTCAACACGATTGCCAACAAGGTGAATGCGATCGGCCGTTCGGCCCAGGCGGTGAACCGCAATGTCGGCGCCGTCAATCAGACCTTGCAGACGCAGGCTCGCTTCGGCAAGGCGCTCAGCTCGGCTGCCGGTGTCGCGGCTGTCGTTGCCGCGCACAAGGTCAAGGAAGTCGCCGCCAAGGTCGTCGAGACGTATCGTGAATTCGACGATCTACGCCGCTATCAGAAAGCCATCCTGCATCTCTCCGACGAGCAGCAGAAACCGCTGATCGACCAAGCACTGAAACTCGGATCGACGACGAAGTTCAACGATCTGCAGGTGCTGGAGGCGCAGCTCGATCTGGCGCAGCGCGGTATCAAGGAAAACATGATCCGCCCCATAATCGAGATGGCGGCCAATTACGGGCAGGCGATGAACACGTCGCTGCCCGATGCAGCCAAGACCCTTGAGGGTATCATCTTCTCGACGGGTCAGCATATGGAAGATGCCGGCGAGGCATTGGCCAACGCCAACAAGACCGTGAATTTCGCTGTGAAGCTGGCGAAGATCGGTGGCCTCGGCAACGAGGACGTGCAGCAGTTCTTCAAGTTCGGCGGTGCGTCCGGCCATGTCGCCGGCCTGTCAATGGAGACGATGGGCGCGCTGGCGGCCATCATGCGGCGGTCCAACATCCGCGGCGATGAGGCGGGCGTCGCGGTGCGCTCGATCGCCGGCGCATTGGTGTCTCCGACGAAGAAGGGCATGGACGCCCTGGCCGCGATGGGCATCAACTATTCACAATTCACCAAGATGCCGGGCGCGGCCTCATCTGATTCATTCAATACAATGTTTCAGCAGAACCTGGGCAAGAAGCTCAGCGCCAGGCAGTTGGCGGCGGTACAGGGTGTGCTCGGCGATGCGGACGTCATGGGTGAGCGCGGCGCCTTCATGTCGGCAATGATGCCGATCATCGGCGAAGGCTTCCAGCGTAACAAAAAGGGAGAACTGACTGCCGCGTCGCAGGCGCAACTGGGCAAAGTGCTGCAGACCTTTCACAAGATGATCGTGGAGTCCGTCGACACCGAAGGCCTGCTGCGCGCGATCATCGCCAATAAGCCGTCGGCGGCCCAGTTGAATGCCTTCTTTACCAAGCAGCAGGGCGGTCGCATGGGCACGGTGACCCAGCACGGTGTCAAGCTGTTCGACGACTATCGCGAGCAGCTGCGTAGGGCGCCGGATGATTTCGCCGCCTCGATCGCCAACGAGCGAATGGGCGGCTTTGCGGGGGCGGCATCGCGAGCCGAAGGCGCGCTGATGAACCTGTATACGGCGCTTGGCCGCGCCAACGATGGCATGCTGACGTTCGGCGCCAACCTGACGGCCGGCACACTCAACCATCTCTCGAAACTCGGTGACACGGCCCTGCAGGCGACCTCGCAGTTGGGTCTGTTCGCGGCGGCGCTGCTGGCCGCCAAAACGGCGGGCGTTCTCGGCGACGTCGCCAAGCACGCGCGTGGCATGCCGGTCGGAGCGCCGAGCGGCGCGGTGCCCTTGCTCGGCGTCGCAGGCACGATCGCCATCGGCGGCTACAACCTGTCGAAATATTCGACGGACACGATTTTCAGCGATCCGGAATCCTTCAAGGGCATCGCGACAAACCCTTTGCTTGGCGCCATGGCGCCCGACATGGCTCTTGGCGCCGCGGTCGCCAATCTCGACGCCATCAAGGCCGAGCAGGCGCGCGAGGTCGCGGCCTGGAAGGCAAGGCAGGATTTTACGCTTGGGTCGATGGGTGGTTTTCAGAAGAGTCCCCTCGGCGGCATCGATACTCGCACGCTTGGTTATATGGACAATCTGCAAATCAAACGGCTGAAGAATTCTCCCGTCGGTCGCGAGAACATGGTGTCGCTTGATCCCAATTCGAAGGTGGATGTCAAAATCACCTATGAAGTGAAGCCCTCGTCGCAACTGCTCGATATCGTCAACACCGCCAAATCCGTCTCGTCAGCCGGCAATGCAAACGGCTCGATCGGTGGCGTCGGCACAACCGGCGTCGGCGCCAGCGCAGGTCAATGAAAGGCTTTCAGTAATGGCGCGCGACTGGCTCTGGCCGAAGGCCTCCTTCAAGGGTGCCGAATTCTACGTCGAACAGCAGCAGCTGCCCGGCGGCAATCGCATCATCAAGCACACCTATCCCTATTCGAACAAACACGATATCGAGAACCTCGGTCGCAACCCCGATACGTTTCAGGTGAACGCCTATTTCGCCTCGGAAACGGCCGACGCGGATTCGCAGGCCCTGAAGGCCGCGCTGGAGAACGACGGGCCCGGTCTCCTGATGCTGCCGATGTTCGGCGCGCAATTCGTGCAGGCTGACACCTGGTCCCGGGAGTGGAACCAGGCAAAGCTCAATTACGTCGGCTTCTCGATCCTCTTCACGGAAGCCAGCACATCGGACAGTCCCGCTTCGGAAGGCATGGGCGAGCGCGAGCTGGCCGACATGACGTCGGGCTTCGGCGACGTGCTGTCGGGCGCGGTCGACGCGCTGTTCACGGCCGTCGCGCCGCTGGCCTTCGCCCTGGCCGACGCCGGCGAGGCGCTGCTCGACTTCGCGGACACTCTGGCGACCGTCGCCGACGGCCTCTCGCTGCCCTCGCAGGTGGCGCAGGTGATTGCCGCCAGCCTCGACGATGGCACGCGTGCCCTGCAGTCGGGTGCATTCAGACCGGGGCAGGCGACCGGCAATCTGTGCGACCTGCTCGACCTCGCCGTCACCGAGGCACAGGCCTCGGCGCCGGCCGACATTCTGTCCACTGCCGCCGCCGCCATGCTCGATCAGGCCAACGCCCTGCAGAGCGGCGCTGTGACGCCGGCCGCCGCCGCCATCCCGGTTGCCGGCGCCATGGCCTTCATCGCGTCGGCCCTGCGCTGCCTGGCGATCGCCTCCTATACGGATCGTCGCCAGGCGATCGCGGCGCGCGACCGCATGGCGACGCTGGCCCAGGCTGTGCAGCCGCTCTACGGGCAGCTGGGGCCCGACGCCGTTGCCGCCTTCGATGCGGTGTGGGGCGAGGCCGCCATTCATCTGTCAGGCCGCATCGCCAGCCTGGCGCCGGTCGTCGCGGTCGAGATCAACCGCTCGATGCCGTCCACCGTCATCGCCTATACGCTCTATGGCGATCCGTCACGGGCGACCGATCCCGTCGCGCGCAACCGCATCGCCGCGCCGCTGCTGATGCCGACGCGCTTCGAGGCCGCTGCAACATGATCGATGAAAAGGTTGCTGTCGTCGCCGGCGGGGATAAATATTTCCGCTGGGAGAGTGTCAGTATTCAGGCTGGCGCAGGTCAGGCTGCGCGCTCGTTCGTGATCGTCACCGCAGAGCCGGATCAGATGTTCGGCGACGACTGGGTGTTCAAACCGGGCACGCCTGTCGAGATTTATGCGACCGACGACCTGCTGCTGAAAGGCTATGTGGACGATTACGAGCCGCAATATTCGGACACCCAGCACACGGCCACGATTACCGGTCGGTCAAAGTCGCAGGATATTATTGACTGCTCCGCCATGCATCAGACTGGTGAGTTACGCGATAAGAACCTGAAGCAGATCGCCGAAGAGTTAGACAAGTTTGGTATCGGATTCGATTCCAATGTCGATCTGAAAAGCATCCCGCTGCATCGCATCGTGCCCGGCGCCACCGGGTTTGAAGAATTGGACGTGCTGGCGCGATCGCAGGGCTTGTTGCTGATCGGTGAAGGCAATGGGCGGGTGATGATTACGCGGGCCGGAGAATCCGGGCGCCATGCTGGCGGCTTGATCGGGGGCGTCAACATCAAGGAAGCCTCGGCGAAACTCTCCGCCAAGGGTAAACATTCGAAAGTTATTGCCAAGGGTCAGAAACCATTCGGCGTCGGCGTCAGTTCCCTGCGTCTCGAACATGAGGCATCCGATGACAGCGTCAATCGATACCGTCCGCTGATCGTGCCAGTCGAGGGCGACACCGATCAGGGCAGGGTGGCGCAGCGCGCTGAATGGCATGCGGCCCGCTCAGCGGGGTTCAGCACCCAGGCCAGCATCCTGACATCGGGCTGGCGCGACGAAAAAGGCGCTCTCTGGGATCCGAAGAAACTCGTCTATGTCGAGGATCGACGCTTGAAAATAGCGCAGGATATGGCGATTTCGTCGGTCACTTTCGAACAGCAGAACCAGACCGGTACGACCTCCCGCTTGGCGGTCGTCGATCCGCGCGCGCTCGGTGGCAAGAATCCGAAGGGCAAGAGCAACGGCGCCTGGTCGGCTCCGTCGCCGCCGCCGGCTGCGCCGTCCTGGGCGCTTGATCCGGCGACCTGATGCGCGGCTATCGCTCCCAGATCACCCGTGCCGAGCTGACGGCGACGAACGATGGCGACGGCGAACAGACCGTCGATCTTTATGGCTTCGCCGGAGAGACGTTCACCAAGGTCTACCGCCCGCAGAATTTCGGCATCTCGGCCAATCCGCCCGTCGGCGCGACCGGGCTTCTGTTCGCGCCCGGCGGCGAGCGGTCCAAGGCGGTGTTCCTTGGCGGCGAAATGCCCGGCGTGCGGCCGAAGGGCAATCCGCCGGGAACGGCCGTGCTCTATGACGACAAGGGCAATGTGATCTTCGCCAAGGGCGGCGACGGCATCGAGATCCGCACCACGGACGGAGACGTGAAGGTCATTCCGATCGCCGGCAAGAAAGTCTTCCTCGGCGGCACCGGTACGGACGGCACCTATGCCGCGGTGTCGACGACGGCGGGCCCATCCATGAATGTCTTCGCAAAGGTGTCCTGATGGTTGCGCTGCGCATTGTCGACGAAGCGATCGCCGCACCGTCGCTGCTGTGGGACACCGTCTGGGATGGCTTCGCCGGCGACTTCGCGGCGGCGTTGCCGACCGAGCCCGGCAATCGCGGCGGCCTGCGCGCCCGCGCGCCGCTCGAGACGGCGATCCTGCTCTGCCTGATGACCGACGGCCGGGCCCGTCCGGAAGACGTCATTCCCGACGGCAGCGGCGATCGCCGCGGCTGGGCCGGCGACATGGTCGATCCGACGGCGGCGCCGCTTGGCTCGCGCCTCTGGCTGCTGCGCCGCCATACGCTTGACGCCGCCACCGCCAGCATGGCCGCGCTGTATGCGCGCGAGGCCCTGCAGACGCTCATCAGCCAGGGCGCCGTCGCTTCGATCGACGTCACCGGCGAGGCGGTGCTCGAAGAGGGCCGTCTCGCGCTCGCCATCACCTGCTATCGCCGCGACGGCACGCTTGCCGCCGCCACAAATTTCGCTTTGTTGTGGGACAAAACCCGTGGCCTTCAATATCCCCTCGATCCCTGATCTTGGCTCCCGCATCCGCAATGCCTTCCGCGCCTATCTGCCGGGCACGGATGCGTTCATTGAGCCGAACAACCTGTCGATTGCCGGCAAGACGTTCACGCTGGTGATGTTCGAGGCCTATCAGCGCCTCGGTTTCCTCTACAAGCAGATGTTCGCCTCGACCGCTGACGGCGATCATCTCGAATTCCGCCACGCTGCCGACTATGGCATCGTGCGCAAGCCGGCGACGGCCGCGTCGGGCCTCGTCACCCTCACGCAGGTGACGCCGGGCGCGCAGACGGTGGCTGCGGGCCTCGTTCTGGTGCGCGACGACGGCACGCTCTACGCGACGCTCGATTCAGCCGTCATGTCTGCTGGCACAGCGAGCGTCGCTGTGCGCGCGCAGATCGGCGGCGCCGCCACCAATGCGCCGGCTGGGTCGTCGCTCACCATCGACCAGACGAGCGGCGTGCCGAACCTGCTGGATGTTGCGATCGTCGGGACGGGCGGTCTCGGCGGCGGCGCGGATGCGGAAGCCGACGAGGAATTGCGCGCGCGCGTGCTGCTGCGCAAACAGGCGCCGCCGCGCGGTGGCAATGCAGCCGATTATATCCGCTGGGCTCTGGACGTTCCGGGTTGCACCCGCGCCTTCGTCTCGCCCTTCGTGCCGAACGTCGATGGCGTCACGGTGTTTCCGCTGTTCGACGACACCCGCGTCAACGGCATTCCAAAGTCGGAAGATCTCGATGCGGTGCTGGCCTATATTGAACCGCTGCGGCCGATCACCGCCGATGTCTTTGTCGCCGCGGCCACGCCATATCCGATCGACGTTGGCGTCAGCGGCCTCGTGCCCGACAATGCCCGCGTACGCGGCGCCATCCAGGCGACGTTGAACGCCATCATTCGCGATCGCTGTCCGCTGTCGACGGCGGCCGATCCTTTTGTCCTTCCCCGCGCGTGGATCGACGAGGCGGTGTCGCGCGCCACCGGCGAGCAGCGCCACACGCTGACGGCGCCTTTGACCGATCTGACCATCCCGGCCGGCAATCTGCCGGTGCCGGGCGCGCTGACGTTCAGCTGATCGGGATTGCTGGATGACAGTCTGTCCTGACATCGGCAACCCGATCGGGTTCGCCGAGGATGCGCTGGCGCGGCCGACCGGCGATGCTTTGCTGGAGCCGACCCTGGCGCAACTGCCACGCGGCGGCGCCTGGCGCACGGATGAAATGGCCGATGCCGATCATTCGTCGTTCCTGCATCGCTTCTGGCGTGCCGTCTGCGAGCCGCTGGCCGACCTCTACCGCGCCATGTGGGAAACAGCCCTGCAGGGCACCTCGTCGACGGTGACATGGTCTCTCGACGACTGGGAAGTCGATTACGGCCTGCCGGAGACCTGCGGCGCCACGACGGACGATCCTACGCTGCGCCTGCGCGAGCTGCGCTGGAAGATCGCCGTGGAGCCGTCGGCCTCGATCGACCATTTCATCTGCCTCGCCGCCCATTGGGGTTACGACATCTGGATCGAGGAAATTCACTGGTTCGAATTCGGCCGATCGTCCTTCGACGGCGGAGATCCACCGGGCGGCCTCGTCGATGGTGGCTATCGCCCGGACTCGCTCGGCCCATCGACCTATCCGACGCGGCCGCCGAGGTGGTGGATCGTCCACATCACTGGCCTGACCGCGCCTGTGCATTTCGAATTCGGCTACTCGGCCTTTGGCCAGCGCCTGCTCGATTTCACCGAGGCCACCGATCTCGAATGCGCCATCCGCCGCGATGCGCCGGCGCACACGATTCCACTGTTCGATTACGGCTCTTAATTCTCCCGGGAGACCTGCATGCAATATGTTCCGCCGATCGGCTCGGTCGATCCGAACGCACCCTATGTCGAGGGCAATCCTGGCACTGGCACGCGCGGTTCGTTTCCGCCCGCGCGGGGTTTCGAGGTTGTGCTGCGCGAGATCGCCAATGCGATCACAGCGTCCGGCCAGACGCCTGACGATGCCGATCTGACGCAGCTCACGCAGGCCATTCAGCAGATGGCGCAAGCGCGTGGCGCGCCGGCAGGCTCGATCATGATGTTCGCCGGCGCCGCGGCGCCAGCCGGCTGGCTTCTGTGTTATGGTCAGGCAATCTCGCGCACAGATTATGCCGGCCTTTTCGCCGCGATCGGCATCACCTTCGGCGGCGGCGACGGCAGCACGACATTCAACCTTCCCGATCTCCGCGGCCGCGTCGGCGCCGGCAAGGATGACATGGGCGGGGTCGCGGCAAACCGGCTGACCAGCGGCACGATCACGGGCGGCGCCACGACGCTCGGCAAGGTTGGGGGCGAAGAAAAACACCAGCTCACGAAAGCGGAGCTGCCAAACTATAATCTGACCGTCACCGACCCAGGTCACGTCCATGGCGTTCAGCGCGCCAACATCGCTTCGTCCGGCGCCCAATACAGTCTGTTTGGCGCGGCGGGCAGCCAGCCGGATAGAAATACAGAGTCCGCGACGACCGGCATTTCTGTTGCCAGCGGCGGCAGCGACACGGCGCACACCAACGTGCAGCCGACGATGATCCTCAATTTCATCATCCGCGTCTGAGGCGTCGCTATGGCTCTCCGGATGCTCGACACCGAAGACTGGCTGATCGCCGCGCGCCTTGCCTGGCGAGATCCAGATACTGGCATTCTCACGCCACTGCCGGTGAACGCAGCCGATCTCGCCATCTCGTTTTCGACGGCAGCGGGCGCGCCTGTCGGCGACGGCACGATCGTCATCGCCGATAGCGAGCAGGGCAGGTTGTTCATCGCCGTCAAACGGGATGCCCGGGCACCGCTCGATTTTGGCGATGCGCAAACGCTGAGCGTCTTCGGCGACCTGATGGCTCGGGAGAGCGCCGTCGTCGATTGGCGGTCGCGCGGCCGCATCTCACTGACTGTTTTCAAGGGGCATTGATAATGTCGATCGTTCTGGAAGTAAGCTCGCCGGGTCCGGAAGGCCGTGGGCTGAAGCCGGCCGGCGCCTATGACAGCACCAAGTCCTATGTCATGGACTCCCTGGTTCGCGTCGGAAATGTCCAGTGGCGCGCGCTGAAGGACGTTCCTGCCGGCAATGCGCCGGCAGAGAATTCTTATTGGACGCTGTTCTTCGACGGCGAGGCCGCGCAGGATGCCGCCCAGGGGTTCGCGCAAGATGCCGAGGCGGCCCTGACGTCACTCCTGACCCAATACCTCGGCGATTTTGCCGACGATGCATCTGCCGCGGCGTTCGCCGCGGGGCACGACCCTGTGCTGACCCTTGGCCCGGGCTCGATGTACTTCAACACGGCGCTCGGCAAGCTCCGTATTTACAACGGCTCGGTCTGGGCGAGCTATGACGCCGCCGCCCAGGCGGTCTTGCTGGCGCTCCTGGCCGTCTATGTCGGCGCCCACGCGACCGATCCGACGGAAGATGCCGCCGGCAATGAGCTCATCACCGGCGCGCTTTATTTCAACACCCCGACGGGAAAGCTGCGCATCAGGGACGGTGCGCACTGGGTTGCCTATGATGCGGCCGCCCAGGCCGTGCTGGTCGACCTCGTCAGCCGTTATCTCGGCGCATCGGCGGCGGACCCGACGGTAGATCCCGCCGGCAATCCGCTTGTGCTTGGCGCATTGTATTTCCACAGTGGCACCGGCAAACTGCGCGTGTGGAACGGTGCGGCCTGGGTCCCTTATGATTTGGACGCGCAAGCTGCAGTTGCGGCTGCGACCGCCCAAGCCAATGCCGCCGCCGCCGCCGCCGCGTCGGCCTTAGGTTCGATCACGACCATAACTGACCTCCTTAATTCCATTTCTGCATTGGCGCTTCTGGTCGCTGCCTATGCGTCGGCCGCGCAAGTGTCGGCAGCTTCTGCCGCCGCCGTCAGCCAGACCAGCCTTGCCGGCGTGACGAAGACGACGGCTCTTTCAACCACCATCAATGGCCTGTACGTCTACAACCCGCGCCTCGATAGCGACGGCGGCGCGTGGCGGCACAAGATCAAGAAAACGTCCTATTACAACGAGACGTTGAACACGGCGACGCGCGGCGCGTCCGCCGCTTTCCCGGCCTCGGCGCAGTGGTTCTTCTCGACCGGCCTGCTTTCCTGCAATGACAATTCGAACCCGGCGACCGCGTCGCTTTGGAAGTCGTGGGACTTTACCGGCTATTCCGTCGCGACGGTGCGGGCGAAGAATGGCTATGTCGTCATCGGATGTACCACGGCAAATGGCACGTTTGAATTTGATCTAATCCTTGACAAGGTCTTCAATCGCACGAGCGCTGGCTTCTTTGTTGCGGATCAGAACGTTGCCAACTTCAAGCCTAGTACCGCTGTTTGGACAAGCCTTGGGTCGACGCTCTCGGACGGCGCATTGGCCGGAACGACGAACATTGTCACGTCTATTGCGATCACTATTCAACCGCTCACGCCGCTGAATCCGAACCGCTGCAATTTGCCGAATCCGAACATCGTCATCGCGACCAATGCGCTCAGCTCTGTGCGGTCTGACAACCGGGTCGTTCAAGGCAATTCCGGCGCGAACGCGGCGTCTCTCGACTTCATCGAAAGTGGAAGCGAACGCATTCTTATGGCCGTCGGCAGCAGCCATCTTTATGTTTTCGACAATGGCTGTCAGCACTCGAATTTTGTGGCAACGAACGACTACCTTTCGACCAACGCGTGGTTCCCGCCTGTTGTGAATAGCGGGTGCGCTGGCGGAAAGCTCCTTGTCGCCTGCAATAACGGCGCGGGGCAGGCCATGCAGGGCATCAAGGTCGTTCAGCGTGACCGTTGGCTGCAGTCCAACAGCATGGCCGCGATCATCGATCATCGAATCAATGCGGGCTGGGTTCCTTCGACGGCGAAGTTCGCCTTCGCCGAAAGCAGCGCCGATCTGAGCAACATCGTCGGCCCGACGACAAACCTTGCGGTTAATCCTGACTTTGGCACTGGCGATCTGACGGGCTGGACAACGGTAAGCGGATCGGGTCCTAACGCTCCGTCTGTGAGCGGCAATGTTGCTTACCTGCCAGCGTCGGCCTTCACGGGGGGTAACTTTGCTGAGATCGGCCAGGCTATCTCAACTGTCATAGGCGCAACCTACCGCGTTACGGCAGACGCAGTAGGCGGCAACGTTAATCTGAGAGTTGGGACTGCCTCAGGCGGCAATAACGTGCTGCCCAATACGGCGTTGACGGCTGGCGTAGCGCGGGTTGTTCATTTTGTAGCTACAGCGACTACTTCATATGTAGATTTCTATCCGGCTGCTCTGCAAGGCGGAACGACTGGTGTCGACAATATCAAGATAGAGCTAGTCATCGCTGACCGCACGAACCTCGGCAACTCCGCGAACATCGTTGGTACGATCACGCGCTTTGTCGTCGCGACCGGCGCGGAGTTGGCGGCATATGGCGGGTTCACGAACCTCACGAACTACATCGACGTGCCGTACAGCGCCGCTCTCGACTTCGGCACTGGTGACATGTGCGCCATGGCGTGGGTAAATCGCACTACCACTGCCAGCAATGACTCCGTGTTTTGCTATGGAACCGGATCTAATGACAACACTGGCGGGTATTCCCTGCGCATCACGGCAACGACGATTGTTTTCTATTACGGGAGCACTTCATTCCCGGTTTCATACGTTCTTCAGCCAGGCTGGAACCAAGTAGCGTGGATGATCAGATCGGGGTTTGTCGAGATATACGTAAACGGGAAGCGCATTGGTCGCGGTTCCGGTGGAGCGCCAAGCCTATCTAAGACGAACGCAACTCTTCGTATTGGTTCTGAGTCTAATAGAACGGCTGGCGGCGGCGTCATCGGCAATGGGTTTTTCAATGGAACGATTGCGCTCCCGCGCGTCGCCGCAGCCGCTCCGACCGCAGACCAGATTGCCTACATGTACGACACCGAAAAGGCGATGTTCCAGCCCGGCGCGAAGTGCCTGCTTGTCGGCAACCCGGCGAACCTCACGACGATCGACATTCGCCAGCCCGACTACGACCCGCAAACGGATCGTTTCGCCTATCCGGTGTTCGGTACGGGCGTGTCGATCTTCGAGGGGCCACTGATCCGGACGGGGTTCTTTCAGGCGTCTACGGCAAGCGCCAATGTAGTGACTGGTTCTGGCGCGCCCGGGGCTTCGATCTGGACTGGCGTGGTGTTCAACGGATCGTCTGGTTCGCTAACGAACCAAAGTAATAGCGGCTGGGGCAACGGTCAGTACATGCCGTTTACCGAAAACGGTTCGAATGGCGCTCACTACATCAGATCGCAAGCTAACTGGGCGTCTCCGGCTGGCGCGAGCGTTTACGCCCTAGCTATAAAACCGGGATCGCGAGGCGAAGTATTTGTTGAGTTCAATAATTTGCTCAGCAACATCTATTGCAATTTGAATGACGGCAGCACGCGCCTGCCTGTAAATTGTACGTCTCTTGGAAGCTTCAAACTTCCAGATGGGGTATGGGTGTTCCAATTCAGTTTTACATCAAACGGTGTGGCAACTGTGTTGCGTGTGCAAGGATCGAACGGAACCACTATTTCATACTTCGGCGACAATGGTGTGTCTGGCCCAGCGTTCTACATGGGCGACGCCGTTCTAATGTCCGGGAGCGCGGCGCTGTCTGGCTTCATCTACGGCCTGACGAACAATAATAACGTCAGCCGCGTTTCATTCTCCGATGGCATCCTTGCTATGGGCGATGGGGCTGGAATCAATACGATGTTCCCGTCGCTCGCTCTGCGCGATCGGCTTCTGACGCAAATGCCAACGCCGGCCTATGATCCGCTGCACGCTGTTATCTCGATCAGCACAACGAATGCCACGCCGACGAACCTCGTTCTGCCGGTGCCGGTGCTCGAAGGGCAGTCACGGATGTTCTATGCCACGGTTGGCGCGGTGCAATATGGGCCGACGAAGACCGAAAAGGCGCTCTATGCGCCAATGGCTCGCATTGATCGTGACGTCGGCGGCAATGCCGTGGCGGTTCCTGCATCGCAGCCTGCGACGGCTACGATCTCTGAAACGACCAGCACTATGGACGTTCAGATGGCAGCGCTTGGAAGCGGCGATATCGGCGCGATGCCGGTTCTATCCGTGACCGGGAGGGCGGCCACGACGCTGGTCTGGACGGCGCAGATCGAGGTTGGGGCTGACAACTTCCAGATGGCGGCATAGGAGCGATCATGCTTGACGTGCTCTACAAGGACTTCGTTCGTCGCTGGACGCTGGTCGACGGCTTTCCTCAATGCATCGAGGACGCGGTGCCCAGTTACTCAACTGTGGCAATGTCGGCGCTTCAGCGCAATGCGGCCATTCAAGCGGCTTTGACCGCTGTCGAGGCATTCGAGGCGGATCCTGAGAGTGAAGTGTCCGATGCTACCCGGGCGCTGGCGCTCTGGCGCACACCACGGCCCGAAGATGGCTTGGACGAACGACCTACCTGGGACGCGGCTCGTGCGACCGTAGAGGCGGCGATCGATACCGCTGCGGCAATCCCACTCTCGGAAGATCCGCGGCCGCTGCCGCAGTCGGTCTCTGTCCGCCAGTTCGCCCAGGCGGCCGCCCAGCTCGATCTGATCACCCCCGACGAGGCGCTGGCCTGGGCGAAGCGTGAGGCCCTACCGGCCATCATGGAACAGATGCTGACGGCCATCCCGGATCAATATCGCTGGGAAGGCCGGATCATGCTGGAGGGCGCGTCAGCCTTCGAGCCGGGCAATGAGTTCGTCACGATGTTCAGCGTCGTGGCCAATGTGCCAGATGACGTGCAGGGCCAGCTCTGGCGCCTTGCCGCCTCGCTTTGAGAAGTTTCAGGCGGCGGTGAGGCCACTCTCCGCCGCCCGAAACCCTCCCATGTCGCTGGTTCCCCGTGTCTCGCGTGAGAACCGGGGTCGACCGTAGTCCGGCGATCATTGCCGCCCCGTTAATCGAGTCTGATCCGCCGCCTCTGAGGCGGCTTTTTTATTGCCCGAAAATTGGAGAGCTCATGCGCTTCGAACTGATCGAAGACTGGCGGCGCGTGCTTAAGCGCGCCTGGTCGATCCGCCTCATCTTGCTCGCCGGCCTGCTGTCCGGGGCAGAAGTCCTCATTCCGATCTTCACCGACGATCCGCCGCTGCCGCGAGGCGTGTTCGGCGCGCTGTCGTTCTTCGTCACCGCGGGCGCGTTCATCGCCCGCATTCTCGCGCAGAAGGATGAGCCCAATGGCGACCAGTAGATTGAAAAAGAGCGCCTATGCAGCCGGCTTGGCGACGGCGCTCGTGACGAGCGTCGAAGGCGTGCGCCAGGTGGCGTATCCTGATCCAGCGACGCGCGGCGAACCGTGGACGGTCTGCATGGGTCATACCGGCGGCGTGAAACCCGGCGACCGCTACAGCCTCGACGAATGCAAGGCGATGCTGGTCCGCGATCTCGAAACCTATGCACTGGGGATCGAGCGTTGCGTTCGCGTACAGATGCCGGACCCGCGCTATGTGGCGTTGGTATCCTTTGCCTACAACGTCGGCGTCGGCGCTGCCTGCAAATCGAGCGTGGTCCGCCTCATCAATGCGGGCCAGACGGCGGCCGGCTGCAATGCACTGATGGGCTGGAACAAGGCGGCCGGCATCACTTTTCCCGGTCTGACGCGCCGACGTGAGCGCGAACGCGCCATGTGCCTACAGCCGTCGTGATCGGAAGCGACCATGCTCGACTGGACCCAGTGGTTTCAGAATATTGGCCACATCTTCACCGGCTGGACGATCGGCGCGCTGCTGATCGCTGGCGGTGCAGCGGCATGGTTTCGCGTGCCGGTCTTCGGCCATTACATCGGTGCGGCCGGCATTGCCGCCGGCGCTGCGCTGATCTGGGGCGCCGTCCAATACGATGCCGCCGCCGGTAATTGCAAGGAAGCGATCGTCCGCGCGCAGCTCGCCAGCAGCCAGGCGCGGGTCACCGAGCTCGAGCGCCAGATCGATGATGGCAAAAAGATCCTAGCTGACGCGGCCGACCGCGTGGCGAAACTCGCCGTCGAAACCAACGCCGCCAACAAAAAGGCACAGGACTATGAGGATCAGCTTTCCAAGGCCAGCAAGAATGACGATTGCCCTCTCGACGATGATCTGTGGAAGCGCCTGCGCCCCTGATCCTGAGAAGCTCGATCCCGCCTCGCCGAAAGAGCAGCGCGTGGCCTTGCCGGCAGCGCCTGCCGACTTCGGCAAGCCGGTGCCGATCCCGGCCCGCACGAAGGATGCCCGCGTCTGGGCCGTGCGCGCCCGCGGCGCGATCGACACCGCCAATGGCCGACTGAAGAACGATGGCCAGTTCTATCGGGACGTGCAGCGAGATTTCGGCAGGCCGTGATGCACAGGGCCGGTGGCGGGGAGGGAATAGTGCCAAACACCTTGGTTCTGGATCAGGCTGACGTGGAACGAATGATATCGGCTGCGGCCAACCGCGCAGCGAAAGAGGTTGCCGAACAGGCCCTCGGCCGCGACGACGTCGACGAGATGATTGAGCACGGCATCGGCCGGTTCCTGGAGCGTGTCGGCATCGACGATATCCCCGAGTTCCGTAAGGACCTAACGGCCATGCGCGCCGCGCGGGAGACCCGCGAAGCGCTCATCAGTCATGGCCTGAGGGCGGTCGTCACCATCCTCGTCGGCGGCATCGTCACCGCCGTCTGGCTCGCGATCAAGGGGGCAAAATGATGCTGTCAGCCAAGAGCGCTGCTGCCGTCTTCGTGTGGTCGATCGCAGGTATCATCGGCAGCGGCCTGTTCCTCTACGCTACGCCCTGGCTGGAGGGTCGCCTGGCGCCGATCCTGGTCGACCAGAGCGTCGAGATCGAGCCGGGCGATAGGACGCCGGGCAAGATGTGTTGGACGTGGAAATGGAACAAGGTCCGCTACGGCCGCCCGGTGTCGACATCCTGGTCGATATCGGTTGAAGGTACCTCGATCGCGTTTCCGGCAATCACGGAGCGCGAGCGCGACGGATCGATCGTCCGCGATACCAAGCCGGCGCCACTGGGGCCGGGGCAGAACGACCTCTGCGCCAGGATCCCGGCCGATCTCGACAAGACGACCGGACTGACCATTCGCGGCCAGATCAACTACAGCGTGCCGCACGGCCTATGGACGCTCTGGCAGGAACTGCCGGTGGTGAAGGTGCCGCCGCTTCCGTAGCCAGGGAACTCTAGAGGCGCCGCTGCATTACCCTGGCTCACGACAGCCCCCACCCTCTTTGCTGTCGTGGCTTTCGCCCATCTCTTGGGCGTTCCTTATGACTTGGCCCCGCTACCGGTTTGACCGGGGCGGGGCTTTTTTGTCGTACCACGGGGGCGGCAGCTATGTTTGAGGGTATCTCGCGCCGATCATAAAATGAGTTTCGTAGTGGCAATTAATTGCTTAATATCTGTCTATTATCCACAGCTTAACGTATTGTATGTTATACTGACGCTGTCTAGAGTTTAAATATGCTACGGTCGCCAATCACCGATACGAAGCGCTAGCGGCTGTCTGGGGAAGAGTTTTGTCCGTTACTTTGAACATAAATCCAATATCCGGATTTGACTCCGCATCTACGAAGGTAAAACCATTTTTAAGGTGGGCTGGTAGCAAGAGGAAGTTATTGAATCGGTTGAGCCCATTTTGGTCCGAAAGACATACGGTGTACGTAGAGCCTTTTGCTGGCTCGGCATGCTTGTTCTTTGAACTTGCGCCTGCCGCCGCCGTTCTCGGAGATACCAATTCAGAATTGATTGAATTGTTCGAAGTCGTCCGCGACGACCCCTCTAATTTGCACGAGCGCTTATGTCGGCTCGAACGCGATTTGGATACCTACAAACATTGGCGTAGCCTTGATCCGAGTTCGATGGACCCTAATACTCGAGCTCTGAGGTTTCTATATCTCAATCGGAATTGCTTCAACGGCATATATCGCACAAATGCCAAGGGGCAATTTAACGTCCCTATGGGAAGCAAGCTGGCCGCAAATATCCAGCGAGAGGAATTGATACGATGTTCCGAAATGCTCAAGAACGTGAAATTAATTCGCGGCGACTTCATGGATACGCTGCAGCATGTGGGCATGAATAATTTTGTCTACCTAGATCCGCCATATGCCGTTAGTTCGCGCCGAATTTTTAAAGAGTACGGCAAGAAGATATTTGACGTCGCAGATATCGAGCGCTTTTCTGCGGGCTTGAATAACATCCATAAAAAGAAGGCAGACTTTCTCGTTTCATATGCGGATTGCAAAGAGGCAAGGGCGCTCGCGAAAGACTGGAATTCTTTTCGTTTTTCTGTCCGCCGCAATGTTGCGGGCTTCGCGGGAGCGAGGCGGAATGCTTATGAATGGCTGATAACAAACTGCCCCATAGATAGACCGGAGCTGTTGTCATGGCCGAATTAAAGCCCATTCAACATACGCCACCTGTGCCAGCGGGCTCTCTACGCCAACTTGGGATTGATGATATCAAACCGAGTGCCAACAATCCGCGGCACTTGTTCGATGAATCTCCCCTTCAAGAGCTGCGAAAGAATATTGCTGAGCATGGAGTGTTGGTTCCCATCACAGTTTATCGTGCCCCGGGGCAGACTAAGTTCTCAATTCTAGATGGAGAACGTCGATACCGATGCGTCGTAGATCTTACACAGTCAGGTCATCTAGGTCCTGACAATTTGCCCCTGTTATTGCCTGCAAATATCGTTGAGCCTCCAACGAAAATTGCTGGGTTGCTATATATGTTTTCGATCCACAACTTTCGCGAAGGTTGGGAGCTCATGCCAACGGCGCTCAGCCTCAAGAGCGTTATGGAAACTCTAGACGAAACCGATAACAAGGCGCTTTCCAAGCTAACGGGATTGAGCGAGCCTCAAATTGAGAGATGCAAGAAACTTATAGATCTTCCTGAGCGCTTTCAGCAGCTTTCCTTAGATCCTGATCCTAGAACGCGAATTCCATCTAACTTTTGGATCGAATGCTCCCCTGTCTTGGACTTTGCAGTGGCAAGCATACCATCGCTGAGAGAACTGGGGCGTGAAGGGGCGACCGACAAGTTAGTTGAGAAGTATCGCAACAAGAAAATACGCAGCGTGATTCATTTCCGCCGAATCATGGATGCTTTCGTCTTCAGTGAGGAAGACGCGGATCTGCGAGCAAGACTATTGCAGCGCGTCGAGGAATACTTCTTGGATCCGACCTTGGAAACGAGGACTGTCTTCGATGAATTCACAGTGGATGCAAAGCGGACTCGGGATGCGCTCGAGGAATGCAATGAATTTGTGGCGCGGCTCAATCGGCTCAAATTAAAGTACGTTGCAGATGACGCGGCCCGCGCGAATCTTAGAAGTGCTCTGTCTCAGGTAGCTGCTCTGTGCGCGTCCATTGACGAAATGCTTAAGGGCAGTGACGATCCAGATATTATTAGTGAATGAAGATGCTTTCATATTTGGATTGCTTCCGAGCAGCTGCGCGTTTTCCGGGTTATCATCCTCGCCCGGTGACCTTTTGGACATTGGTTAAATGGCTTCGACAATTCGAAAAGAAAGATCGTAAGCGAATTCTTCGTTTGTTGGACGAGGTTGTCTACTTTCCCGAAGCGCAAGTTAAGCAGTTGCTGATACAACAGAACGCAGCGCTTATGACTATGTTGCATGACGCGGGACTTCCTCCTGAAAATCTTATATATGTGCAAGTTGATGACGCTGGGAGCAGCAGTCCCGTGATGCTTAACATTCTCCGGGATTCCATGGGCCTTGAGCAACGTGGCTGCCATCTCCTCGATGCAAAAGACGTCCTAGGCATAGTGCAGCGGACCAACGCACTCGGACGAGGCGCTGTGATTTACGTCGATGACTTTGTTGGAAGTGGTTCGCAACTCTGCACCGCGAGAGATTTTGTTGCAAAAAATATAGGCGGAACATTTTCGGAATTCGCGCTAGCTGCAGCAATATGTGAGGAAGGTCTCGCTCGGTTAGCTACGAGAGGAGTTGAGGCATATTCCGGCCATCTGCACAGCAAGGTGGACCGGCCGCTACATGCGAACTCGCCTCTTTTTGATCGAGAAACTAAGAGACGTCTTATTGAAATCTGTAATACGATTGATCCAAATCTCGGGCTTGGTTTTCTCGATGGTGCGGTGATGGTTGTATTGTACCGCGGTCCTCCGGATAACGTACCGATTATCTTTCGAGGAAGTGCCGATCAAATACCATACATAGGCCTCTTCCCGCGCTATGCGGATCTTCCTTTGCCTGAATTGTAACTGCTGGTTAGAGGCGGGCGTTTCGCGATAGCGTGTGTTCGGAAGATGCTGTTCCAGCGCCGCCGTTGCGCTCACTTCCAATTGTATCCATGGACATGTATGGATCACTTCTTTTCCCGCTGCACCTGCTGAGCCGGCTTATCCTCCCGTAACGCCTCAAACGACGTCTGCCGCAGCACAGCGACGGACTCTCACGCTTGCCCGTAAAGCCGGCGGCTTACTTCCACGGCAGGTAAATCAGATCCGCAGCCAGCGGCATTCCTTCCATCAGCATATCCGCCCATTCGTAGGCGAGCTCTTTCCGGCGCTGCAGGTGCTCCGCCCGGTTGTAGGCGGCCTGCACCTTGTCTTTCGGCACGTGCGCCAGCATGAAATCGATCACCGGCGCGTCGTGCCGATTCTTTTCGTTCATCACGGTCGAGAAGGTGGTGCGCCAACCATGCGGCACGTGGCGGCCCTTGTACTTGGCGCGTTTCAGCGCTCGACCGAGCGCATTTTCGGTCATCGGCTCGTGCGCGTTCCGATAGTTGGGGAAGCATAGCGGCCCTCGGCCAGTGAGCCCTAGCAGCGCCTCGAGGGTCTCTATGGCCTGAGGCGCAAGCGGTACCAGGTGGTCGCGCGCTTCATCCTGCTTCTGGCGCACCCGGAGCTTCATCCGAGCGGCCGAAATGTACCAGATCGGATCGTCCTGGCCGATCAGCTCCCGGACCTCGTGCCATGGCGTCGACGCAAGGGTGCCCGGCCGCACGACCGTCAAGGCGAGCAGCCGCATCGCCAGGCGAGTGACCGGATGCGCCGGAATATCGTCCATCCTCAGCAGTATCTCGCGGCCTTCTTTCAGGGTCAGCACGGCCGGCTGCTTCCCTTTGACGACGGGTGCCAGGGCCTTCTGCACGATCGCGGCCGGATCGTGGGCGCAATAGCTGCTGCCGATGCCGTAGACGAAGACGGCGCTGATGCGCTGGCGCACCCGGTGCCCGGCCTCGATCGCGCCGCGGGCCTGAATCGGTTTCAGCACATTCAGCACCATGGGTGGGGTGATATCAGGCAGGGGCAGGGAGCCGAGGGTAGGAAATACGTCCTTCTCGAGCGACCTGATGACGTCGTCTGCGTGGATCGGGCTCCACGTCGGCACCTGCTTGGCGTGCCATTCCCGCGCCGCGATCTCGAAGGTCATGTCATTCGCCACCTTGCCGGCGGCCTTCTCCTTCTTGCGCTCAACCGCCGGGTCTCTCCCGACGCGCAGGTGCTGCTTGGCGGCGTCGCGCTCGCTGCGCGCGTCGGCTAGGGACAGGTCCGGATATTTGCCGAGCGACAGCAGCTTTTCCTTGCCGTCGAATTCGTATCTCATGCGCCAGAGCTTGCCGCCGGCGGGGCTGACAAAGAGGTGCAGCCCTCCAGCGTCGGTGAGTTTGTAGCCTTTGTCTTTCTTTTTGGCGACGCGCACCTGGGTGTCGGTCAGCAATGTTTTCTCCGGTCAAAAATACCCGGTTTCGCCCAAATCTGTACCCGGAAATATACCCGGTTCTGGTGCGGCTGCGGGCGAAAGAGGGCGAAGGAACGAGAAAGAACTTTGAGGGAGAAAACCCTGCAACACAAGGGTTTCGCGCACGTCAGGGAAGGTCAGTGAAAGAATGGATGGCGGAGACGGAGGGATTCGAACCCTCGATAGGGCTTTACAACCCTATAACGGTTTAGCAAACCGCCGCCTTCAGCCTCTCGGCCACATCTCCGGCGTCCGGCGCGAAACAGACAGTTCGGCGCGGAACGGACGGGGTCCGACCCGCCCGATACGGCTCCCATATGCATGACATGGATTTGGTTTGCAAGCCGCGCGGTGGCGGGATTCGCAGCGGATTTGCGATGTGGGCCTAAAATTCTGTTCCAAAGCCGGTTTTGGCGGGCGAGGCGGGGAGTAGCCGGTATATTTCGGTTGGAATCCGAGCCTTGCGCGATAGGATCGTCCGGTGGCGGGATTCATTTGCCCGACTTATGGGCGCGATATCCGGTGTGGACGTTCGCCGGCAAAGCAGGGGTAAAGATGTCGCAACCGGGCAAATGGTGGATCGGGCTGCTGCCGCTGGCGATCGTCTGGATCGCCGCCAACTGGTTCAAGACCGAGGCCGTCGAGCGCGATATCGGAAGCAGGGTCGGTGCGGCCCTGGAGCGTAGCGCTGGTGCGGTCGAGACACCGCAAATCGCGGTTGCGGGGCGTGACATCACGGTCTCCGGTGTGGTTCTGGACCAGGCGGCGCGGGAGCGTCTGTCCGACACGATCCTGGCGGAAGCCGGGTCGCGGCTCGTCAATGCCACAGCCGTCAGTTTTCCGCCTGTGGCCCGGCCCTATACGTTCGCGGCGAAGCGCGTCGGCAACGACCTGGTGCTGACCGGCAGCGTTCCCTCGCCAATGGTGCGGAGCGCTGTTGTCGACGCCGCCAAAGCCGCGGCCGGCGCCGGCAAGGTGATCGACCAATTGACCATCGCGCAAGGCGCGCCGGAAGGTTTTCAGGCGATGGCGCTGCATGGTGAGGCATTGGCCGGCAAGCTGGCGGGCGGCGAATTCTCCCTGTCCGATGCCGCCTATTCGCTGAAAGGGGCAGCGGCGGATACGGCCGGGCAGCTTGCAGTCGAGCAGGCGCTGAAACAACTGCCGGCCGGCGCGCGGCTGGCGCAGGCCGATATCGTGCCGCCGGAGGTCAGGCCCTTTGTGTGGCGCGCCACCAGCGACGGCCGCACGATTACGCTTGGCGGCGCGGTGCCTGATGCAGCGACAAAGGCCAGCGTGCTGGCGACGGCAACGGGCGCGTTTCCTGCTGCGTCCGTCGACGATGGCACGCAGATCGCGCGCGGCGCGCCGCAGGGCGATTTCGGCAAGGTTACGAGCTTCGCGCTCGTGACGCTGGCGCAACTGGCCAGCGGCAAGGCGACCTTGAGCGACCAGACATTGACCATCGAAGGCATCGGCAAGCCAGAAGTCACCATTGAGACCATCGCAAGGGACGCCAAGGCGGGTCTGCCGTCGGGCTTCAATCTGATTGTCGAGGGGGTCGTGCCGGCGCCGGTAAAGCCTTTCACCCTACGGATGGAAAAGACGGCATCGGGGATTTCCGCCGTCGGCTTTGCGCCGGACATCCGGGCGCGCAATGCGGTGATGGCCGGCGTGCGCAATATCAACCTGCCGATGGTCGTTGACGTGAAGCTGGCCTCGGGCCTGCCGGCCGGCGTCGATTATACGGCGGCGACCAACTATGCGCTGGCGCAGCTTGCGGCGATGAAGACGGGTATCGCCGTGTTCACCGATGGCGAGCTTTCGATCAGTGGCGAGACAGATGACGCCAGCGCGCAAGCAGCGCTGGCGCGGCTGCGCGGTTCGGCGCCGGCCGGCGTCAAGCTCGGCGTGCTCGATATCAAGGTGTCGACTCCGCCGCCTGCTGCACCTGAAGTGCCGCCTCCGGCCGAAACGCCTGCGCCGCCTGCGCCGCCCGCGGTCGCGCCGACCGCGCAGGAGCCGGTGGCGCCTGCCGTTCGGACACCGGAACAGGGTGCGCCTCCTGAGGCGGCGCCAGCCCCGGCAGCGCCGCCCGTCACGGCGCCAACGGCTCCTGCGCCGGTCGCGCCGCCTGTCATAGCGCCAACAGTGCCGCCGCCTGTTGCGCCGGAGGTCGTGCCGAGCCGTCCGACGGGACCGGTGGAACAGCCGGCAAAACCACCGCCGGCGTCCGGCGGCAGCGCGTCCTGTAGGCCGCAAGACGGCGCTCCCATCGCCGAGGCCACCGCGCATTTCGAGAGCGCCAGCCGCCGCCTCAAGCCGGACGAGCGGGCGGTGCTCGACGGGATCATCGCGGCTGCGAAGCAATGCGCGACGGCACGCATCGTCATTGCCGGGCATACGGATTCTGAAGGGTCGCGCGCCTCGAATATCCGGCTGTCCAGCCGGCGCGCCTTCGCGGCGTCGAACTATCTCATCGCCCATGGCGTGGCGCGGGCGCGGATCGCGACGCTCGGCTATGGCGAGGATCGCCGGCTCGTCGAGCACGACGCCACGCCGCGGGACCGGGCTAAGAACCGCCGCGTCGTGGTGCAGATCAAGTCAGCGGGGCAGCGGCCATGATCGGTTATCTCGTCTCGCAATATTGGCCGTGGCTTGTCGCAGCGTTTGCGTTAGGCCTCGTCGTCGGTATGGCGACATGGTCGCGCGCCGAGGCCGCCGGCTGGCTGTCGGGCTGGTTGCGCTGGGCGCTCATCGCATTCGTGGTCTGCCTGCTGGTCGCGGTGTTCAAGCTGGTGCCGGGCCGCGGGGGCCTCTGGCTCGATACGGCGCTCTGGCATTTCATCGCCTATATCGCCGGCTGCTGGCTGGGTGGCGCGTTGCGGAGTGCCTTGGCTGGCGTGGAAGAGCTACAGGTTGCGCCGGCTGTGCAGGCGAGCGGGGCAGGGATTGCGGCGCTTGCAAATACCACTGCGCCTGCAGTGGTCGAGACGTCACCGCAGGCCACCGTGGTTGATCATGATCATGTGGATGAAGATGCGGCTGTCAGCACTGAAGAGCTGGTCTCCGACGAGCACAAGCCGGAGCTGCTGACGCAGGCGAAGGATGGCGCGCCGGACGATCTGAAACTGATCTGGGGCGTCGGCCCCAAGCTGGAGGCGATGCTGCACGAGATGGGCGTCTTCCACTTCTCGCAGATCGCGGCCTGGAACGAGATGAATCTGCGCTGGGTCGATCAGAACCTGAAAGCTTTCCGTGGCCGCGCGTTGCGCGACAAGTGGATCGCACAAAGCAAGCGGCTGGAGACCGGGTGGCGGCCGGACAGCGATGTAGGCGAGCGGTTAGTTTAAGGCTGTTATTCCCGACGTTGCCGGCATTTAATTGCCGCCGATCCACTGCGTTAATTTCTTATTCTTCGCTACTCCGTAGTCACTATGGCTCATCCATATCGTGCCCTTGCTGGCGTATAAGCGCCAGTAGTTGATCCACATCGCTAAACACGCCCTCGTCGCCAAGGAAGCGTGAATATTCGATGTGACCATCCTCGAACACGTCGATTTCTAGCCGCTCGCCGACAACGGTGACCGTGATCATCACGGTGTCGGCTCGATGGCGGTCGACCCTGAAATAGAGTTTCTGCTCTTCAAGGAGCCGGAGGATTGAGTAAAGTGGGTGAGACATTGTACAAACATTCTAGTAGTTGCGACCAGCATCGAATACGGCATCCGGCTGTTCAGGGGGGTAATTTGAGGCATCGGCCTTCATCTTCAAGGCCATTGCCCTCAGCTACGCTTGAAGAAATCTGGGTAATCCTTCCATTCATATTTTTGCGAAAAATCCCGCTTGGAGGGCCGATTCATATTGAGGCGCTGTCCGGCTTCAGTCCATCTCGCATGAACACTACGGCCGATTTCCGAGTCGATTTCCATCAATCCATGGCGTGCGAGCAAGCGCATAGCGGCAGCATTTGCGGAAAAGCCCATGCTGTAGACCAATATTTCGCCGGTGTCTTTCTGGTCTTCTCCACAGTGCTGATAGATCAGATCGACCAGCACTTTCAGTTCTTCGTCAGTCATGGTTGCCACGTGTCACTGCTATCGGGGTTTCAATCGGCCGGCTCGCCCGGTTCAAATGTGATTGAGACAGAACGCGCGCGGATTAAGCCGTCCATGCCGAAACAAGGCTCCAACTCAATCTCGATATCTTCAGGGAGCGGAGCAAGGGAAAAGTAGTTCCTACGCTCAGGTCGATCAAGCGCGCGCCGCAAGACGAGTCCGTTGATGACGTTCTGAACGCTGAAACCATCAAGTTGCAGGTCCATGATGCCTTCAAGATGAAAGCTCACAACGGCTTGACGTGCGAGAATAAGGTATCCGGTCGCCCCGACTTTGTCAGTGGTTATCCAGCCATGCACCCGAAGAACGCTTTGCTGCTTGCGGCGTAGATCAAGACTGAGAATTTCTGCATCGTGAAAACTGGGGACCTGGCCGAACCAACTCAGCAGCTCAGGGCCGCCGGGGACCTCGTGGTAGATCGACGCTTGCTGCTTACTTTCCATGAACGTCTCTGATGGGTTAACGGCTCATGTGATTGTCAGGTGATAGACGGCGTTAAAATTGCAACTCTACTGTTGCCAACTGATGAACGGGTGGAATACTACGTCAGACTTGGTAAGGTTTGAAGGAAACGCTGCGAGCAGCATGGCTCTGCCCGGAATGCAGACATTGCCGCTGTTGCTTCCTGCATTCCTGCCAGTTTCTTTCGCGGGATGACGCTCCAAGGTACTACCCGGAACTGAGGTGACTTCAGCGCTTATCCACCTTTGCAACAAACTGCACGATCCGCTGAATGGTCGGCTCATCCAGCAGCAGCGGCGCATGACCTTGTCCGTCGACCTGATGAAACTCGCATTTGTTATGGCGCGCCATCATTTCGGTGACGGTCGCCTGCGACAGAAGATCGGAATTTTCTGCGCGCAGCAGCAGCAGCGGCACGTCGCGCAATCCCTCGAATTGCGGCCAGGCGTTGGGCAGCGGCGCTTCGAGATCGATGGCGGCGAGTGTCCTGAACAGGTTCGCATCATAGCGGGCAACGAAGCTGCCGTTCTTTTCCTCGAATGTCAGGCGGGCGAAAGCCTCCCAGTCGTCTTCGCTGAGCGAGGTGAATTGCGCGCTCATCAGGCTTTTGGCGATCTCGATGGCGTCGCTCCAATTGCGTGGCTGCGGCAGTTTGCCGATATAGCCGCGCAGGCGCGCGAGGCCCTTTTTCTCGATGACGGGGCCGATATCGTTGAGCACGGCGGCATGCAGCAGGGTCGGGCGCATCGCCGCCAGCAACATGATGTGCAGGCCGCCGCGCGATGTGCCGACAAAAATCGCACGGTCGATGCCGGCCGCCGTCAGCACTTCCAGAATATCGGCGCTCTCGATGCGGAGATCGTAATTCTGCCAGGTCTTATCCCAGTCCGAGAGGCCGCGGCCGCGATAGTCGAGGGCGACGACGCGGCGTGGCGCATTGGCGGCGCCATTTGCGAGCGCGCTGGCGAGCCGGCCGAAATCAGCCGCCGTGCGCGCCAGGCCCGGCAGACAGACGACCGGCATGGCGCTCTCAAGGCGCGAACCGAAATCGAGCATGTGCAGCCGCAACCCATCGCGCACCGTGTAGAAGCGGCTCTGCCCGGCAGCGCCGTCGTGATCGGTATCTTTCATGGCGGCAAGATAGCGAATGCGGGGCTTGATGGCTACAAGCGACCGGCCCTCATCCGGCCCTTGCTGCGCAAGGGCCACCTTCTTAAGAAACGGGAGAAGGATTCCGCGTGCTTCGTTCTTCCTTAGCGCCAGACGTCGCGGGCCACCTCGACAAGGCGCGCCAGCTTCTCTTCCTGGCGTTCGTCGGTCATGGGGCGTCCGCCAATGGAGCTTGCAAAACCGCATTGCGGGCTTATGGCCAGTTGGTCGAGCGGCGCGAACTTTGAGGCCTCGTCGATGCGGCGCTTGAGGAAGTCCACGCTCTCGAGATCGGCGGACTTGCTCGACATGACGCCGAGGAACGCCGTCTTGCCCTTGGGCAGGCTGCGCAGGGGCTCGAAACCGCCGGCGCGCTCGCTGTCGTATTCCAGAAAATATCCATCGACCTCGATGTCGTTGAACAGCACTTCGGCTACCGGATCATAGCCGCCTTCGGCGCCCCAGTTGGCTTCACGGTTGCCGCGGCATTGATGCAGCATCACGGTGACGTTGGAGGGCACTTTGGTGACGACCTCGTTGAGCTTGCGGGCGTAGAGCTTCAGCAATTCATCGGGCGGCGTGCCCCAGCGCGCCACCGTCTCGCGATGAATGGGATCGCAGAGGAAGGCGATACTGGTATCGTCAAACTGGATGTAGGTGGCGCCCGCCGCCACCAGCGCCTCGATTTCTTTCGTGTAGGCGGCAACGACGGCGTCCCAGAACTGGTCGACATCCTTATAGTGGCCTTCGAGGATGCCCTTGTTGCCGCAGGCATACATGTGCACCAGGATGGGCGCGGGCAGGGTGACCTTGGGCACGAGCTTCGTGTTGGCCTTGAGAAACTTGAAGGCCCGGACCGTGGCGCTGTCACGCCATTCGATCGGCCCGTTGACCCAGAGCCGCGAGAACGGTTGCGTCGCGCCGCTCTTGTTGCGCCACATCATCTCCGTGGTGCCTTTGCGGTCAGCGGCAAAGCCGTTCCAGCCCATGATGAGGTCGAGCCACCAGCTCCGGCGGCGGAACTCTCCGTCAGTGGCCGATTTCATGCCGGCGCGCTCCTGCATCGCCACGACATCGCGGATGCAATCGTCCTCGACCGCTCTCAATTCGGCATTGTCATGCGGGCCTAGATGCTGATCGGGTGTCTGCGGGCCGAGCAGGCGTTCCCTGGCTTCGTTGAGCCGCGCCGGCCGCATGAAGCTGCCGACGACGTCGGCGCGGAATGGGATCGCTTTGGTGGATGTGTTCGTCGCCTGCGCGCACATGGGGCCTCCCGTAGTTTTGTCTGATAAAAGTGTAGGACATTTTGAGCGGGCGTCAAGCCGTCAAATTCGACGCATTGCTTTTCAGTCGGTTAGCACGGTCGCCTTGGCCAATACGGTCCGTTTGGTCGAGCGGATGTGCTGGCGCATGGCCTTTCCCGCGCGTGCGCCGTCGCCGTCGAGGAGATGCTCGATGATGATCGCGTGTTCACGGCGGGCTCGCATGACGAAGGTGCGATCGATGATCGGATAGAGCCGCAGCATCACCAGCGGGATCTGCAGATCGCGCACGACACGCTCGACATAGGCGTTCCTGCTCTGCTCGACGATGAAGCGATGCAGATGCTCGTTGTAATCCATATAGGTCTGCGCGGAACCGTCATAGTCCCTGTCGAAGCTCTTCTCGATGTCGGCAAGCGTTTTGCGGAAGCTGGCTTTTTCGAACTGAAGCGCGGCCCGTTCCGCTGCGAAGCCTTCGATGACTTCACGCACGTCGTAAAGATGCTCCACCTCCTCGCGCGTCAGCGAGCGGACGCGGGCGCCCTTCTGATGTTGCATTTCAAGCAGGCCTTCGGCGCTCAGCCGCCGCATGGCTTCGCGGACGGGACCACGGCTGGCGCCGGTCATCTGCTGCACATCGGCTTCGATCAGGCGTTGTCCCGGCGCGAAGCCGCCAAGGCGGATATCGTGCTTGATGCGGCGGATGATGACTTCGACGATGGACTCGGCCGCGATGTCCGGTTTGTCACGCCGGAGCTGATTTTTGTCCGACGGCATGCGTCTGATCGTCAAGTTGGCGTCCTTGTTCCGGCACGGGTGGCCTTCCAAAGAAGGAGCACAGTTATCGTGTATGTTCACGGGTGATGTCCAGAGTGTCCGCCGGTCACCGCTTCGACCTCAAGCCAGGAGGCAATCATGGCAGCAACGCCTGCAACTGTCCGTGTTGTTCCGCCTCCGCAGGAGAGCGGCATCGCGTCCCTCTACGCGAATGCCGATATGGTGGACGCCTACGCTCTCACATTGCCCGCAGGCGCCTCCCATGACATCGACGTGCTGGCGCGCGCGATGCTCGCCCGGTCACCGCGCTGGGTCAGCACGCTTCTCGGGTTGCGCGATGCCATCATGGCGGGTTTTGGCGTCAAGTCGACCGATCGCATACGGGCTGAGGCCGACCGCAGCGGGACCGAGAGGATCGGCTTTTTTCCGATCCTCTCGCGCTCGGAGCGCGAATTGATCCTCGGTGAGGATGACCGGCATCTCGATTTTCGCGCATCGATGTTGTTACGTGACGGGCCCGACGATCGGGAATCCGAAGTCATCGCGACAACCGTCGTCCATTGTCACAACCGGCTTGGGCGGGTGTACCTTGCGCTGATCATGCCTTTCCACCGGCTCATCATCCGCTCCGGCCTGAGCCGGGCGGTTCGCAACGGATGGGTTTAAGGCTTTACTTCAGTGCCTGGCTTCAGAGCCTGGCTTCTCTTGCGCGCAGGTCCTTGACCACGAGCTGAGGGGCCGTGTCGCCCGCGCTGAGTCGCGCCCGGTAGATTCCCAGATTCTCGGCCACGCGCTGTACGTAATTGCGCGTTTCGGTGAAGGGAATGCGTTCGACCCAGTCGATGGGATCGACGCCCGGCTTACGCGGGTCGCCGTAGGCGGCGATCCATTCCTTCACCCGCTTGCCGCCGGCATTATAGGCGGCAAAGGTGAGGATCAGCGATTGCCCCTGTTCGTCCATCAGATCGGCGAGATGGGCGGCGCCGAGTTGTGCGTTGAAGGCCGTGTCGCTGAGCAGGCGCTTTTCGTCGAAGGGGACGCCGGCGCGCTGCGCCGTGCGCCGCGCCGTCGAGGTGAGCATCTGCATCAGCCCTTTGGCGCCCGCGTGGGAAACGACATCGCCCTGGAATGCGCTTTCCTGCCGGGCGATCGAATAGACGACCGGCAGTGCGACCGATCTTGCCAGCGGCGTGAAATCGGGGACGCCGAAAATCGGGAAGGCGACATCGTCGAGGGCGACGCCGCGTTGCGAGGTGAGCTTGCCGAGCAGCAAGGTGGCGCGGGCGTCGCGGCTGCGCGCGGTGATGGCGGCGAGCGCAGCGATTTGCGATTTGTCTTCCAGGGTGCGGGCCAGATCCACCGTGAGACGGAACGCCAGGTCTTTTTCACCGACGGAGAGGAATGCCTCGACGGCGCGGATGGCATCGTCGCGGTCGTCGCCGCTGGCGACGGTCGTGGCCTGACGCAGCGGTGCGTCGGGCAGGCCGAGGCGGGCGCGGGCAAGCTGGCCGTAATAGGTGCTCGATTGCTCGGCGGCGATAGCATAAAGCCGGCCGGCGTCTTCCGGTTCCTCGCCGCGCTCGGCCGCGCGCGCCTGCCAATAGGCAGCCCTGGCGCGTGAGATCGGCGTCTGCGCGATCTCCAAAGCCGCCGCGAAATGTCCGAGCGCCGTCGTCGGATCGTTGAGAAACTGCAAGGCGATCCAGCCGACGTGGAACTCCGCCTCGATGCGCGCCTCGTTCGATGTGGCGCGCTGACCGGCGGCGATGCGCCAGGCCGTTGTGGCGTCGCCTGCGTCGAGCAGCTTGCGGGCGATGAGCCGCCGCTCGGTCCACCAGTCGTCGCCGCTGACCAGGGCTTCGGCGCTGTCGGGCGCGGTCATCATCGCGGCGGCGGCTTCCTGGATCTTGCCGGCGCGGCGCAGGATCTGGATGCGGGCGAACAGATACGTCGGATCCGTCCGCATCGACTTGGGCACGGCTTCCATCAGCTTGTCGGAAGCCTGTTCGTTGGCGACGGCATTGCGGGCTTTCGCCAGCGCGACGTAATCGGGCGAGACGAAGGCGGCCGCGCGCAGCGAGGCCGGCAGCTTCTCCTTGTAGAACAGACGGTCGGAGCGGAACCTGTGATCCTGCGCAGTCAGCAGATCGCCGAATTCCTTCTTCAGCGCCGTTTCCGTCCAGGTGCCGATGTCCTCATTGCGCCAGACCTGCGCCACCAGGGCTGCAGCTTCCTTGGTATGTTTGTCGGCGAGGAGCAGGCGCGCCTTGGCGAGCCGGCCCGAAGCCGAGACCGGCGTGTGGCGGGCGAAATAGGCGCGCGCCTGCGCCAGGTTCTTGTCGCCGTACAGCGCATCCTCGGCGCGCCCGCGCATAAAACTGTCGGATGGCCATTGCGGATGCTGGTCGGCGAAGGCGATCAGCCTGGCAAAGCCGGCAGGCCGCGGCTGCAGGCGCAGCGCCGCCCACTCCAGCGCCGTGCGGACCAGAGGATCGGTGGCATTGCGCGCCGCCGCGTCGCCGCGCACGAAATCGTTCTTGCGATAGGCGTCGAGCGCCTCGCGGATGGCGGGCGCATCGGGATGGGGCGGAAACAGCACTTCAGCGGGTTTCGGCAGATCGGTCTGGGGCGCGTCGGTCGTCGTGCCGCCGGGGTTGGGCAGAGGAGAGGCTGCTTCGGGCGCATAGGCCAGTTCGGGCCCCTGCTTGGGCGCCGAAGGCGGAAAAATCGCGTGGGCGAGATTGTTGGTCAGGGCTTCGAGGGCGGTTTTCGGCTTCTCGGCGGGGAACGGTCCAATCGTGCCAGGATTGAGGGCGGCCTTGATGGCCGGCGTCAGGACGATTGGGCTGGAACCGGATTGCGGGCTGGCAATTAAGGGAGCGGGGGCAGTCGGCCGGGTCGGACCAGCGGCGCCGGTCGGCAGCAGGATGATTGCGCCGCCAGCGGCGAATCCAAACAGCGATTGGACGAAGGGAAGGCGCAAGGGCGATCTTTCCGTTGGCGACGGTCCAGACGGCCAAAGTGCCGATTCCGTCTTTAGGAATGATTAACCAAGCGCCGGCAGTCCAAATCGGCCTATACAAATAGGCGGGATTATCAGGCGGGAAGCTTCAATTCAGCCGCTCGGTTAACCAAACAGGGTCTTTCCACGTCTTGGGCAAAGAGCTATCAAGTTGCACGTAAGATCGCTGCTAATTGCGGCGTCCGTGCGGCAGAGGTTGCCGCGGGCGAGGAAGAGGATTTTCGGCATGACCAAGGCCGCCGGACTGAAGGGCTGGATGACCGCACTCGTGACGCCGTTTCGCGACGGCAAGGTCGACGAGGCCGGCTTCCGCAAACTGGTCGACTGGCAGATCGCCGAGGGTATCCATGGCCTGGTGCCCGTAGGCACCACCGGCGAAAGCCCGACCCTGTCCCATGCCGAGCATCACCGCGTCGTCGAGATCTGCGTCGCCGAGGCCAAGGGCCGGGTCCCGGTCATTGCCGGGGCGGGATCGAACAATACGCTGGAAGCGGTGGAACTGGCCCGCCATGCCGAAAAGGCCGGCGCCAGCGCCGTGCTCGTCGTCACGCCCTATTACAACAAGCCCAATCAGGAGGGCATGTACCGGCATTTCAAGGCGATCAACGACGCCATCGGCATTCCGATCATCATGTACAACATTCCGCCGCGCTCGGTGATCGACCTGTCGGTGGAGACGATGCAGCGGCTGTTCGAACTCAACAACATTGCCGGCGTGAAGGATGCGACAGGCAATGTCGGCCGCATTTCCATGCAGCGTGCGGCCATGGGGCCTGACTTTATTCAGTTCTCCGGCGACGACATCACGGCGCTGTCGTGCCTCGCGGCCGGCGCGCATGGTTGCATTTCGGTGGTCTCCAACATCGCGCCCAAGGCCTGTTCGCAATTGCAGGAAGCCTGGGATCGTGGCGACGCCAAGCAGGCGCTGGCGATCCAGGACCGGCTGACGCCGTTGCATCTGGCGACATTTCTTGAGGCGGGCGTGTCAGGCGCCAAGCACGGCCTGTCGGTGCTTGGCCGCATGCTGGAAGACGTGCGTCTGCCGTTGGTGCCGATGGTCGACGCCAACAAAGCGAAGCTGCGCGCCGCCATGGTTCACGCCGGCCTGGTCGAGGCGGCCGGCGCCCGCGCGGCGGAATAGGCGCTTTCGAGCGCCAGACTGGCAAGTAGCGCCATGTATCAGCCGGGGCATTTCAAAGTCGGCGACGTCGACGCCGTGCGCGCCTTCATCCGCGCGCATCCGCTCGGCATGCTGATCACCGGCGGCGCGCGCGGCCTTGCCGCCAATCCGCTGCCGATGCTGCTCGATGCGACACCGGAGGGCGACGTTCTGCGGGCGCATATGGCTCGCGCCAACGATCAATGGCGGGAGATCGGCGATGGCGTGCGGGTGATGGTTCTCTTTCAGGGCGCCAATCACTATATCTCGCCAGGATGGTATGCGACCAAGGCTGAGACAGGGCAGGTGGTGCCGACGTGGAACTACCAGGTCGCTGAAGTCCATGGCGTCGCAAAGGTCATGGACGATCCTGCCTGGATCAGACGGCAGGTTGCGGATTTGACGACGTCGCAGGAAAGCGGGCGGTCGGAGCCGTGGACGCTGGAAGATGCGCCGGCGAAATTCATCGACGCGCAATTGCGCGCCATCATTGGCATCCGCATCGAGGTGACAGCGATGGCCGGCAAGTTCAAGCTGTCGCAGAACCGCCCGGCGCGCGACCGCCAGTCGGTGACCGCGCATTTACAGGACGGCGATCACAAGGCAGCCGATATGGCGGCGTTGATCAGGTCGCAGACATCAGGAGATTGAGTTGGCGTCCAAGCCCGAACCGCGTTTCAAGATCGCTGCGGAAAACCGCAGGGCGCGGTACGAATATGAAATCGGCGAGAAGATGGAAGCGGGCCTGGCGCTGACAGGCACCGAGGTCAAATCCCTGCGCACCGGCAAGGCGACGATCGCGGAAAGCTATGTCGGCGTCACCCACGAGGGCGAGGTCGAGCTGATCAACGCCAATATTCCGGAATATCTGCAGGCCAACCGCTTCAATCACGAGCCCAAGCGGGCGCGCAAACTGCTGCTCAAGGCACGCGAGATCGTCAAACTGGCCCAAGGCGTCGAACGCGAGGGCATGACCATCGTGCCGTTGAAGCTGTATTTCAACGAGCGTGGGCGGGCGAAGCTCGAAATCGCTCTCGGTCGCGGCAAGAAGCTGCATGACAAGCGCGAGACCGAGAAGAAGCGCGATTGGAACCGTGAAAAGGCGCGCGTGCTGCGCGATCGCGGCTAGGTCGATGGGTTTGCCAAAACGGTGAAGACAGAGTCTCTTGCCGGGTTCTGTTCAGATATCGAATCATCCGTTCGATTTGCCGGCCCCCCGGTTCTGATTCCATCAGAACCGAAAAGCTCTAGGGCGATGTCGATTTAACAGTTACGCCGGCAGCCTGCAGGTCGGCGAGAAGCCGGTTTTTGATCGGTTCGGCCATCGCGAAGCGGTCCAAGGCGCCGGGAATATCGGCAGCAAAGCGCGGATATTCACTCGTGAGATGGGATTTCCATTTTTCTACCGTCTCGTCCTGGCCGGCACGATGTGAAACGATGATGCGTGCAATCAGGCCCAGCGGCGTGCGCATCGAAGATGAACGTCTGGCGTGGCGGCGGGCCTGATTTTCATCGCCATGCAAATAGGAATTGAGAAAAAAATAAAATTCCAGCCAGCTCGCCTTGTTTTCAACCGCGCTGGCGACCTCGTCGAGGAGCGCCATTCCCGGCCCGAACTCGCCGCGCATCACGTAGGCGCTGCCGATCCGGCTTTTGGTTTCGATTGAAAACGGGTTCAGGGCGAGGGCCTGGTGGGCGGCTTCGAAGGCATCCTCGAAACGCTTGTCGTAGAACCGCGCCATGAACAAGGCCTCATGGGCGCGTCCCGAATGGGGGCTGAGTTCAACGGCTTCGTTGGCGGCGATCAGGGCGTCCGTCAGCGGTTGTTCACCCTGTAGATAGCCTTTCAGATAGCCATCGAGGATGAGCGTCGCCAGAACGGCATGAGCGGAACTGGATTTGGGATCTGCTTTCAACGACCGTTCGATACAGCCGCGCGCGGCGGTGAATGCGGTTGGCGACGGCGCATTGAAATATCGCGAACTGTGCACGATGCACTCGAAACCGGTCGCCTCGAGGGTCAGCTCGGGCATGCGCTTGAAACGGTCGGAGAAAATGACGCCATAGGTGCGTCCGAGTGCACTCGCCAGGCTGGCGACGACAGACAGGCGGGCGTCCGCCGTCAGGGCCTGGGGCAGGTCGTCAAAGGATCTGGTCCAGATGATTTGATTGTCGTGGGTATGCACCAGATTGAAAGACAAGGACAATTTGTCGCCGGCGCTGGCGACGGCGCCGGTCAGGCGATATTCGGCTGCCGGCTGGGCGGCGTCCGGCCTTTCCTCGATCACCCGCAGGGCATCGAAGCGGCCAAGCGCCGAGGCGATCTCGCGCGCCAGAGCGTTGGCTTGGGATGGCTGCAACGGGCTGTCGGGCGGACGTTCGAGCTGGGCGACGGTAATGGACGGCGGCAATGACCAGATCAGAGAGCGGCTGGCGGCCGGGGGGGCGTCGTCGGCAATATGGGGCCGGCTGTTATATTGCCAGGCAATGGCGAAGAGGCTGGCCGCGGTCGCCATGATTGCCAAGGCCACTACGAGACGGGAGGGAGTATTGAGCTGAGGCGTGGTGGCACGAACTGTTGGGGCCGGGTCCTGGATTGGCGTGCCGGGCCTCGAGCCGGCCAATGACGCGGGTTCTTCGGCCGGGGCTTCGGCGCCCCCGTTCTCTGTCTCGAATGGAACGCGGTCCACGAATTCGGGCACATATGTGCCGCGGTTGACGCGAATCTCTATCGGGTCGTCGGCGCCCGCGCCGGCATAATAGGCGGCCAGTTGCTTGCGCAGCCGGGTCGCTTCGACACGGACGACCGAATTGGTTTGCGGATCGAAATGCTCGCCCCGGGAAAAGACGCTCAGGGCGACATTATAGCCTTTTAACCGACTGCCTCGGCCTTCCATGGCTTCCGTCACGATGTAGCGCAGAAAACTCGTCAGCCGCTCGGACGAGGCGAACGCCGGATCCCGGAGAATCCTCTCCAGGCAGTCCTTTATTATGTCATGCTTATGCAATTCGGACGTTTCCAAGTCGATCCTTCCCGTTTCCAACGCGTTTCACACGCTGTTTCTTTGTCAATATTTTTAGCAGCCCAATTGTGTTCAAGATAGGCCGTTTTGTGGAGGATGCGTCTTTTATAGTTATCTGAAAATAATAATGATTCACCGTTACAAACTATGCCTGATAGGGGTTTAACCTACTGGCGTTTGCCATATTCTTGTCAAACTCTCCTTGGCTGCGACTCGATCCGAAAGGGCCGCGCGGAGTCATTTTCAAAAAATGATGGCCAGGCCGACACAGGCGGGGGCGTGTCATAAGGAGAGCAAAGTGAAGACATTCAATACCCTATTGGCG